>Ga0105047_10000084_pt1 | contig 122061 bp, 103 predicted proteins | sample MAT04_FD_78384 | JGI IMG/M metagenome (GOLD analysis project Ga0105047, IMG submission 78384) | Freshwater microbial communities from Lake Fryxell liftoff mats and glacier meltwater in Antarctica - MAT-04 (megahit assembly) | ecosystem: Environmental > Aquatic > Freshwater > Ice > Liftoff...
GAAAGCAGCCGGGGGAAGACTGCCTGGCGATGGCGATTGAGCAGTGTCCTCGACAGGACATCGAAGCGCTGTCCTCGACAGGACATCGAAGCGCTGTCCTCGACAGGACATCGAAGCGCTGTGTAAAGAGGATGGCGACGTATGACGGTGTTAATGGCAATTGGTGGCAATATGCAGTTGACGGGCCGCATTATGCAGGAGTTTTACCAGCGCAGCGGTGGGGCGCAGGCGCGGGTGATTATTTTCCCCACCGCATCCAGCCGCATTAGCGGGGGAGAAGAATATCACAATGCGCTGCAGGAGTTGGGAATTTGCGTCCCACCGGAGATTCTACCGGTGCGTGAACGATCGCAGGCGTACGCCGCGGCACTGCAGGAGCAGGTGAAAAATGCCAGCGGGATCTTTTTCACGGGAGGGGATCAGGTGCGCCTGACCATGGTGCTGGCCGGTACCCCCTTGCTGGCAGCGGTGTGGACGGCCTTTGAGCGCGGGGTAGTGGTAGCCGGCACATCGGCGGGGGCCGCCATGATGGGGCAAATGATGATTACCGGGGGGCGCAGTGGAGGCGGGGCGCGCGGCGGGTCGGCGCGACTGGCAGAAGGGTTTGGCTTTATCCGTCAGGTGCTGATTGACCAGCATTTTCACCAACGCAATCGCCTGGGGCGGTTAATGTACGCCATTGCGCTGCAGCCGCACTTGCTGGGGGTGGGAGTGGATGAGGATACGGCTGCCGTGTTTGAAAACGACGAATTTCAAGTGATCGGAACGCACGCTGTGAGCGTGTTGGACGGGCAGGACATTCTTGAAAGCAATATCGACCAGGCCGCCACCGGAAAATGGTTGAGCATCAGTGCGCTGAGGTTCCACCAACTGGCGCCGGGCTGCCACTTTAACCTGAATACCCGCACTGCGGTGATTAACCGCAGTCCGCTGGAGGCGGATTAACAGCCGGCAAGTTTGTGGGCAGCGCCTCGCGCCCTGTAGAGGGCAGCGCTAGCCGGCCTTTAAGATGTGTGTGATGATATTGGACCCGGAACCGCCAATATTTTGAGCCATGCCCAAGCGCGCGTCGGGCACCTGCGTACCGGTGGCTTCACCGCGCAACTGTTGCACAACTTCAACGATCTGGTACATGCCGGTAGCGCCCACGGGATGACCGCGTGCTTTCAGCCCGCCGCGGGTGGAAATGGGAATGCGCCCGCTGGGGCGAATTTCGCCGTCGTTTGCCAGACGGGGGCCCTGTCCGCGTTCGGCAAATCCGGCCGCTTCGAGAGAGAGTGCCGCCATAATACTGAAGGCGTCATGCGCTTCAAAGATGTTAATTTCGGCGGGGGTGATGCCGGCCTGCGCATAGGCTTGACGGGCAGAACTTTCGGCGGCCTTTAGCCACAGACCATCGCGGCGGCTTTGTACAGAAATGGTATCTGTAGCGGCGGCAGAAGCGACCACGCGGATGATGGTTTGATTCTGGCGGGAACGCAAATAATCGGCAGGCACCAGGACGGCTGCGGCGGAACCGTCGCCCATGGGCGAGGCATCCATCAGGTTGATCGGGTCGGCTATCATACCCGCGCGATTATAAATTGCTTCGCTGATGGGTTCTTGAAACCGGGCATAAGGGTTGTGCGCGCCGTTGGCATGCGCATTGAGCGAAAAAGCCGCGAAATGGCTTTTGTTCCAGCCATATTCGTGCAGGTAGCGCTGCATGATCAGCGCATTGAGCGCCACAAACGAAACGCCCTGCTCCAGCTCCCAATCGGCATCGGCAGCCGTGGCCAACTGTGCGGTGATTTCGTTACCCGGGCTGTCGGTCATCTTTTCAACGCCCACCGCCACGGCGGTATCGACGGAGCCCGAGGCCACGGCGATCAGCGCGGAACGGAAGGCGGCGCCGCCGGAACCACAGGCAGCCTCGATATGCATGGCGCTGCTGAAGCGCAACCCAACCCAATCGGCAATGGAAGCACCGAGGTGCTGCTGGTGATTGGCCGGACCGGACATCATGTTGCCGACGTACAGGGCCTCGGCACCGGCCAGCCCCGAATCTTGCAGCGCGGCCAAAACCGCGTCACCGGCCAGTTCTTTGAGCGATTTATCCCAATGCTCGTCAACCCTGGTTTGTCCAATTCCCAAAACCGCCACTTCGCGCATTTCTTTTCCTTTCTACGAACTGCATTCAAGTGAATTATACGCGCTGATGCTATCAGATGCTATCCAATCGACAGGTTTTATAGCCTTCACGGTCATAACTTGCCTTTTTTGCTTAATCAGAAAAAAGTGCAATTTAAAACCGTGGGTAATATATAATCAACCGTATGCGAAAGAGGCTGGTGGTGTGGGCGTGTGTGCTGGGGCTGCTGTTGGCAAACTGCAGCCGGCCCTGGTCGTCTGGTTTACCTGCGGCCCTGCCAGCGCAAACGGCTGATTTAACAGCAGGCCCAAATATCCCCCTCCTTGCGGGTACGGCATCTCCGGCCGCGGTGGCAGTACCCACGCTTGAGGCGCTTGCAACCTCCGTGGTTCAACCCACGCTCAGCCCTCTGCCAACGGTGAATATCTGGGTGGACCCGCTCTTACCGCAGAAAGAGCGCGAGCGCCTGCAAGCCCAGGGCGCAGCCGCGACGACGGTCGGGGCATCGAACTTGCGGGTGTGGGTTGGCAAGGGCTCCCTGGAGCTTGGGCAGTGGGTGCTGGCGCTGGTGGCGCCATTTCCCACCCTGATCGATGGCGTGACCCTGAACGAACTTAAGGCTGCCTGGCAGGGTACTGGCGGCGCGAGGTTGAATGGACATGCCCTGATGGCTGCTCCGGCGGTGCTGCAGGCGCTGGAGCGTTTCTGGGGGCCGCCAGCGGCGTCTGTGGTGCGCAGTGTGAATGCCGACCAATTGCTGAAAACCGCCTGGAAAGAAAAAACGAGCTGGGCTATCGTTCCATTTGAAATGCTGCAACCGCGCTGGAAGGTGCTCAAACTGGATGGGCGCTCACCGTTGGATAAGGCGTTTGACCCGACAACCTACGGCCTGACGCTGCCGGTGGCTGCCGAGGGAGATGAGCGCACTCTGGCGCAGTTCCGGCAAGGCCTGGCGCTGACGCCGGCAGTGGCATTGACCAACCGTGACTCCAAACGCCTGACGGTAGTTCTGTTGACCGGGACCAGCGGCCTGACGCGCGGCACGGCCTGGTATATGGAACAGAAAGGGCTGCTTTATCCGGGGCGCGATGTGCGCGCCTGGCTGCGCGAAGCCGATATCACGCATGTCAGTCATGAGGTCTCGTTTAATCCCAAATGCGCGCCGCCCAATCCCAACGATCCCAACCTGCGCTTTTGCAGCGCCCCTCAAAATATCCAATTGTTTGAGGATATGGGGGTGAAGGTGGTTGAGATGACCGGCAACCATCTCAACGATTTTGGCAGTGAATGGGTCAATTACACTATCGATCTATACCGGCAGCGTGGCTGGTTGGTATATGGGGCCGGGGCCAACCAGCAAGTGGCGCGTAAACCGGTGTTTTTGGAGCATAACGGCAACAAGCTGGCTTTTTTGGGCTGCAACCCGGCTGGCCCCGCGCCGGACTGGGCCACGGCGGAGCGCGCCGGCACGGCCGATTGCGACTATCCGGATATGACCTACTTTGAGGCGGATATCCGTAAAATGGTGAAAGACGGTTACCTGCCAATTGTGACGGTGCAATTTTATGAGTCGTACGAGCCGCGGCCACTGCCAATCCAATACAGCGCCTTCCAGCGCTTATCCGACGCGGGGGCAGTGATTGTGAGCGGCAGCCAGGCGCATCTGCCGCAGGCGATGGAACTGCGCAATCAGGGGTTTATTCATTACGGGTTGGGCAACCTGTTCTTTGATCAGATGGATACGTATTGGCCGGAAACGAAGGACGAATTTTTGGACCGGCATGTATTTTATGATGGGCGGTATCTGGGTGTGGAACTGCTCACCGCTCAATTGGAAGATTATGTCAAACCTCGTCCGATGACGACGAGTGAGCGCGACACCCTGCTCAAACGGATTTTTGAGGTAAGCGGGTGGGCGCAAATGGGTTCGACCGAATGGAGATAAGCCATGCAATATCACGATATTAGTTTGACGATCCACAATGGGATGGTGGTCTGGCCCGGCGACCCGCCGGTGAAACTGGAGCGAGTTTCTAAGATCGAAGAGGGTGCCAATGCCAATGTGTCGCGCCTGGAATTAAGTGTGCACACCGGCACCCACCTGGACGCGCCGCATCATTTTATTAACGGCGCCAAAACGCTGGATACGCTGCCGCTAGAGGTGTTAATTGGGCCGGTGCAGGTGGTGCAACTGGCCGACTCGGTGAATTTAATTACCGCGGCGGTGGTGGAAGAGGCCGGGATTGCGCCGGGCGTGGTGCGGGTGCTGTTTAAAACACGCAACTCGGCCTACTGGCTGAAGACCGAACAGGTTTTTGAAAAAGAGTTTGTGGCGGTTTCAGCGGATGGCGCCGAGGTGCTGGTGCAGCGCGGCATGCGCCTGGTGGGCATCGATTACCTGTCGATCGCGCCATTTAAACAAAGCCGCCCGACGCACGAGGTGCTGCTAAAGGCCGAAATGGTGATTTTAGAAGGGGTCAATTTAAACGGGGTCGAGCCGGGCATGTACACCCTGATCTGCCTGCCGCCCAAGCTGGGCGGCAGTGATGGGTCGCCGGCGCGGGCGGTGCTGGTCAGCGAGTGAGCAGTAGTGGTTTTCCTCACTCACAAGATTGGTCAATTAGGTGGACACACAGATATAGGATACAAGGATGGTTAGGATGATCCCATTTTTGCCTATCCATCCTTATTCCTGTAACCTGGATCAGAACCGTGAGATTGATGATTTGTAAACAGCAACCGGCTGTCTGAGAAATTTTAAAGTCAGCCGGGAACGGTGAGGGTATAGCCGCCGTCGATGATCAGCACCTGCCCGCGGATCATAAAGGCCGCCGGGGAGCATAGGAAGGCAACGATTCCGGCAACATCTTCCGGGGTCACCAGGCGGCCGGCCGGTGTGTTGGCAATGGCGCGGGGAATGGTGTTGGAATCGCTCAGGGTCGAGAAGAATTTAATGGCATCGGTCTCCACCAGGCTGGGCGAAACCGCATTGACCACAATATTCTTGGGCGAAAGTTCTACGGCCAGGTAGCGTGTAAGGGCTTCGAGGGCGGCTTTGCTGGCCCCTACCGCCACGTAATCGGGCATTACGCGCTGCGAACCAGGGCTGGAAATGGCTACCATGTGTCCCCCACCGCGTTTTTCCATCATGGGTACAGCGTGCTGGGCAGCCAGCAGAAACCCGCGGACATTGACATTTTGTGTCCAATCCCAGCCCATCACCTTCTGCTGCATTACGGGGCGGTTGAAACCCGAAGCGGCGTTGTTGATCAAAATATCCAGCCCATCGAATTCAGTCTCTATGGCGGCAAACAGGCGGTCTACATCTTCCGGTTTGGCCACATTGGCCTGCACCACCAGGGCGCGCCGGCCCATCTGGCGGATCAGTGCGGCGGTTTCATCGGCGGGGACCTGATTTTTCATATAATTGATCACCAGGTCGGCGCCTTCTTGCGCCAGGCGCAGCGCAATGGCACGGCCAATGCCGCGCCCAGAACCTGTTACCAGGGCCACTTTGCCTGCAAAACGGGGCGGGTTTGGAACCCGCCCCGACACAGAGGGGAATGGGGGGGGAAGGTGAGAATCCATAGTGCCTTATCCTTCGTGCTCGGTTTGATATTCCACTGGGTGGAAGAAGGAACTTTCCAGCGCAGCCGCCTGCGCGGGGCTCAATCGGCGCGATTCGGCCTCGACCCGGTCTACATCACGCAGCAAATGCGCCAGGTGGATGCCCTGACAGACGGGCCCAAAAGGGGCCAGCCATTTGCGCGAACGGGCAAACAGTTTGAACGCCCCGGCCAGGTTGCCGCGTTGAATGTGATAATAGGCCACAGCCACCTGCAGCACACCGCGGTACAACTCACGCACCGGGCCGCGTTCGGCCTGCCAGGCGGCTTCGAGAAATTCGTGCGCCTCAAAAAATTCGCCCGCGTTAAAATGTTCCAGTCCGCGGACTGCCGCCGGGGGCAGCCGCTGCTGGCACGCTTTTAGAACCGTGTTTTCGCTCATTGCTCGATGAATTATAAATCCGAAATGGATCGAAATATGAGCGCACAGCAGGCCAGTTCGCAGTAAACTTTAAAGGAGCACCGGAGGATAAAAATGGATATTCAAGACAACGAAATATTGCCGTTGGCAATGCAACATAATTTTTGGACCTGGTCGGCTCAGGCGCGGGTGCAGCCGATTGCCATCAAACGCGCTGAAGGCGTGTATTTTTGGGATGTGGATGGCAAGCGTTATCTCGATTTCAACTCGATGACGATGTGCGCCAACATCGGCCATGGCGAACGGCGGGTGATCGATGCGATTTGCCGCCAGGCCCAGGAACTGCCCTTTGCCGGGCCAGGGATGGCCACCAAACCGCGGGCGCTGTTGGGCAAACTGCTGGCCGAAATTACCCCGCCCGGCCTGGATCGCTTTTTATACACTTTGGGCGGGGCCGACGCCAACGAAAACGCCATCAAACTGGCGCGCGCCGCCACCGGGCGGTTTAAAATTCTGGCACGCTACCGTTCGTATCATGGCGCCAGCGCCGGCGCGCTGGCGGCCACCGGAGACCCGCGCCGGACTGCCTGGGAGCCCAACCTGATGCCCGGGGTGGTGCATTTTCTGGATCCATACCGTTACCGCTCAACTTTCCATCGTACCCAGCCAGATCTGGCGGAAGCCGAATTTACGCGCGATTATCTCAACCATCTGGAGGAAATCATCCAGTTAGAGGGTCCTGAGACAATCGCGGCGGTTTTGGTAGAGACGGTGACCGGCACCAACGGAATTTTAATCCCACCCGAAGGCTACCTGCAGGGAGTGCGTCAGATCTGCGACCGGCATGGGATTGTGATGATCTGTGACGAAGTGATGAGCGGTTTTGGGCGCACGGGGCGCTGGTTCGCGGTCAATCACTGGAATGTGGTGCCGGATATGATCACGATGGCCAAAGGGCTGACCTCCGGCTATGCCCCGCTGGGCTGCGTGGCGATGAAGCAGTCGATCGCCGATACCTTCAAAGAGCGGGTGTATGAGGGTGGGCTGACCTATAATGGGCATCCCATTTCTCTGGCGGCGGCGATCGCCACGATTGAGGTGATGCAAAGCGACCACCTGGTCGAGCGCGCAGCGGAGACCGGCCAGGTGCTGAACGATATGCTGGTCGAGTTGCAGGGCCGGCATCCCGTGATCGGCGAGGTGCGCTCGATTGGCCTGTTTGGGGTGATCGAGTTGGTGAAAAATCGCAAGACACGCGAACCGCTGACCCCCTATGGCGGGAGCAGCCCCGAGATGACCGCCATTCGTAAAACACTGCTGGAGCGCGGATTATATGTCTACACCCACTGGCACACCTTATTGATCATCCCGCCTTTGATCATTACGCCCGAGCAGCTAGCGGAAGGTTTTACATTAATTGACCGGGCTTTGGAAATTGGCGATCAGGCAGTAAAATAACGTAACTTATTGGGCAGACGCGCCATCTAATCAATGCAAGCGAAACCTCGAAGTAATGAAACTTAATGGAGACTGATGATGGAATTAAATTTATCCCCAATCAATAACATGCCCCTTCAGGCTGCCCCTGCGGGCACCCGAAGCGAGCCCGAAGCGGGTCCGAATGTCAGTACCAACAGCGACGTGATCAAAGTGTTAATCCTTGGCTCCGGTCCGGCCGGGTTGGCGGCAGCGCTGTATGCGGCACGGGCCGAGTTGAAACCTGTGGTTCTGGCCGGGATGGAATTGGGCGGTCAGGCGGCATTGACCCATACGATTGAGAATTACCCCGGTTTTCCGACGGGTGTGGGCGGGGCGGAATTGGGTGAACTGTTCCAAAAGCAGGCGGAACGTTTTGGGGCGACGGTGGAATATGATTCTGCCACTGCGGTAGATCTATCCAGCCGGCCATACCGGGTTTCGACCTACAGTGGGCAGTATCTGGCGGAAACCTTGATTTTAGCGACTGGCGCCAGCCCCAATCATCTGAACGTGCCAGGAGAAAAAGAATTGACCGGGCGCGGCGTGTCGTACTGCGCTACGTGCGATGGCTGGTTCTTTAAGGATAAAAAAGTGGTGGTGGTGGGTGGAGGCGATTCGGCGCTAGAAGAGGCGTTGTTTTTGACACGTTACGCCAGCAGTGTGACCATTATTCACCGCCGCGATGCCCTGCGCGCTGGAGCTATTCTACAGCGCCGTGCTTTTAGTGATGCCAAGGTTCGGTTTATCTGGAACAGCGTGGTGACCGAGGTGGTTGGCGATGTCAAGACGACAGCGGTACAAATTAAGAATCTGGTGACGCAAGAGACTTCCAGCTTTCCCACGGACGGTGTGTTTATCTTCATCGGACACACGCCCAATACGCAGATGTACCAGGGGCAGTTAGCAATGGACGATCTGGGGTATGTGCAGGTGAACCAATTTACTGAAACCAGCAAACCGGGGGTCTATGCCGCGGGTGAGGTGATGGACAGTCACTTCCGGCAGGTGATCACCTCCGCCGGAATGGGCGCAGCGGCAGCGATTCAGGCGACCAAATTTTTGGAAGATCAGCCTCAGCCGCAAGAGGTAACGGAAACCGTCCAGGAACCCTCTGCGTAAATAAAAAAGAACCCCGGCCAATTCTGGCCGGGGTTCTTTTTTATGATTATGGTTTACTGGTGGGAAGCGGAGCGCCCCCACCGAGCCAACTGAAGACGCGCGGATTGCTGAGCGCTCCGCCGACATCATAAGTAGCCTGTCCGTCTTTGTTGGTGCCGGTCTGCCGCACAGACATGACCGTCCAGCGGAAAATATGGGGAGTAGTATCCGTGGGGCGTAAGGTGACCGGAATGATGTACTTGGTGTCCGTGACGTAATCGATGACCTTCTTGCCAGTCCCATCGGTCAGGTCTTCCACGGTGACGGCGTAACTTTCGTTTGCGCGCAGATTGCCGACCGAGGACCACTGCAGGGTGATCACCTCACTGCTGACTACGTACGAGGCTCCGTCTGCTGGAAGCAGCAGGTTCGGCGCGGGGTATGGGGGCGGGGGGGTGGCTGTGGAGGTGGGGCCGGCAGTCGGCAGGCGCTTACACAGAGGAATGTTGATGCGCTGGCCCAACTGCACGATATCAGAAGACATGCTGTTGTACTCGCGGATCGATTGCCCCAAGACAGCGTAGTTGGCCGCGATGCTGCCCAGGGTATCACCTTCCTTAACGGTATAGGGGAACAACTCACAGGCTTTATCGGTGGCATTGGCCGGAATGGCAGTGGAGGTGACCTGTGAGGTGGCGGTGGGGGTGGGTTGGGGAATCATCAGCTTCTGGCCCACACTCAGCGGGCCGCAATCGGCGTTCAGGCCATTCTTCAAGACAATACTGTTAACCGACACATTATAAAGAATGGCGATTTTACTGCAGGTGTCAAGCGATTTGACCACATACTCTTTGTCCGGCAGCGGGGTGCTGGTGGGCACCAGGGTGGCGGTGGGCGTGCTGGTGGAGGTTGGGGTGACGGTGGACGTTTGAGTGGGTGTGGGGGTGATGGTGGGCGGAATGACGATTTCAGGTGTGGAGCGCGCAAAGGCGTACACTGTGCCGGCGCCAATGGCCACCAACAAAATCAGCAAACCAATTGCCAGGGGCAGGCTTAACGTCACCGTCGGCATGCGCGGCCCCTGAACAGAGGAATCCGATTCGCGCCTGGGGGTGGCGGTGGCTGTGATGGCGCGACCGCAAACCAGGCAGCGAGTGGCATTCTCGCTGAGGCGAGTTCCACAGGTGGGACAGACTTTTTGGGAGGAAGTTGTTTTTTCAGGTGCCATAGGATTCAATTGCCGGGGTTTTTCCCCGGCTAAAAAGATTATACCATAACCATTGAACTCGTCAGAATATAGTTCGCTGTCAAGGATTTTGGCCCAATCTGGGCTGTGCAGATCGATCGGGTTATGATATTCTGAAGATATGGAGCCGCACAGCATCTATCTCCACATCCCGTTTTGCCGGCATCGCTGCGGGTATTGTGATTTTAACACGTTTGCGGGTCTGGAAGACCGCATTCCGGATTATATTGAGGCTTTGATCCAGGAAATCCGCCAGGCTGCGGCAGGCAGCAGTGTGCGCATCCCGGTTCATACCGTGTTTTTCGGCGGCGGAACACCTTCTTTAATTCCGGCAGATTTAATGGGCCGGGTGACCGCCGGCCTGGGAGAGGCTTTTGACCTGCTGCCGGGGTATGAGATGACGCTTGAGGCCAACCCCGGCACAGTTTCGGCACAATATTTGCGCGAACTGTGCGGGATGGGTTTCAACCGTATTAGCTACGGCATGCAGTCGGCCCGCCCTGATGAACTGCGCCTGTTGGAACGCCAGCACAGTATGTTTGATGTGATCGAGGCGGTGCAGTGGGCGCGCGAGGCGGGCTTTGACAACTTGAGCCTGGACTTGATTTATGGATTGCCATTTCAAGGCCTGGCCGATTGGCAGCAAACGGTTGAAATGGCCGTGGCGCTCCACCCAGAACATCTTTCATTGTATGCCCTGACGATCGAAGAGGGCACCCCGCTGCATCGCATGCGCCGCAAGGGGCTGATTGCCGAACCGGATGACGATATTGCGGCTGATATGTATGAGTGGGCCACAGACCGGCTGGAAACTGCGGGTTTTGCACCGTACGAAATTTCCAATTGGGCGCAGCTTGACGGGCAGGGCACGCTGCTGGCGTGCCGCCACAACTTGCAGTACTGGCTGGCCCGGCCGTATTTTGGATTTGGGGCCGGTGCCCATGGCTATGTGGGAGAAGTGCGCGCGGCCAATGTGCGCGGAGTGAACGAATATATCCGGCGGATCTGGCACAATACAGCGCACTTTCCGTTAGGCGCGGCGGTCAATGAGACCTGGCCGATTGACCCCCGGACTGCCATGCAGGAAATGATGATGGTGGGGCTGCGCCTGGTGGAAAGCGGGGTGGAACGCGCGGACTTTTTGCGGCGTTTTGGTACCCACCCGGAGGATGTTTTTGGCAAGGAACTGCACGACCTGACTGGTAAAGGCTTGCTGGAAGATAACGGCGAGCGCATTCGCCTGACGCGCCGCGGCCGCCTGCTGGGAAACCTGGTATTTATGCAGTTTGTGGGAGATTGAAGCTCAGATGACTTCCACCAGGGTGCCCATGCCGCGTTTTTCAATTTCACTGCCATCGGCAACCGGGGTCGTCCAACGGAAAATCCATTTTGCTTCTTCGGGGCGCATATTAATGCAGCCGTGGCTCATGGGCACCCCGTAATTGGTGTGCCAGTAGGTGCCGTGAAAGGCAATGCCGACGACCGATTCGAAGAAACTGGTCCAGGGGACGCCGGGATATTCGTAGGCTTTCAGGTCGTCGGTCAGTTTGCCGTCGCCCATGTGCTTGGAAGGCATTTTCGATTGAACGTGGAACGTACCGCGCGGGGTCTCCGTCGATTCGGCCGGGGCGAGGTTGCCGCGGCGCGGCATGCCGGAGGATATGCGCGTTTCAAACACCACCCGCTCGCCTTCAAAAGCTTTAAGCACCTGGCGGGTTAAATTCACCTCGATGTGCTTTTGTTCGGGCGGGATATTGGCTGAAAGGGGTGTGAGTTCGGCCGGCAGCACCGCGCGTAAGTGCGGCGTTTGCACAAAGTAGTCGCTGCGCAGCAATTCATCATACACCCGGTACCAGGGTTCGCCATCTGGACCGGTCTCGATGGCGGTAATCCAGTGGGTGGATTGGTAATACAGGTGGTAAACAGGAGTCCAACCGGTGTATTGGTTATAGCGCATCGCCTGCGAGTAGGGCACGCTAACTTCGGCCAACTGTCCTTTTTCGGGGATGGTTTCGAGCAGCGGCTCTGGCTCGTAGCGTACTTTTTGAACATAGGCTGAATGAATATAGCCGCCCCAGACGCGGTACCAGATTGGGTTATAACCGGGCCCGTGGGGTGAGGTGACCGTTTCGTACACGTGCACGATCTCGTCGCGGAAGCGCTGAAAGCGAATGCGGCTCTGATCCCAGGGCTGGCTGTAGACACTGACCGATTCTGACCCCACGCGGATAATGCTCCCAGTATCCTGGGTGGCGGGGTCGTCGAAATTGGAGCGAAACCCCAGCCCGATGAGGCTGGCGGCAGACAACTTTAAGAAATCCCTGCGCGATAAATTAGCTTTCATTGAAATGATTATACCCAAAACCTGGTGAGTACTGCATGAGAGAGTAAGGCAGCGCTTCGATGTCCTGACGAGGGCAGGGGCGCATTGGAAAAACGTGGCGCCAGAAGAAAGAAAATAAACAGAGCGTGGAAGCGACCATTCGGTCGCTTCCACGCTCTGTTGGGTCATAAATGAAGATTAGTGGCGGAAATGGCGAACACCGGAAAGCACCAGTGCCAGGTGGGCGGCTTTGGCGGCGGCGAGGGTTTCGGCGTCTCGAATGGAGCCGCCGGGGTGCACCACCGCGGTGATGCCGGCCTGGGCAGCCAGTTCTACGGAATCGGCGAAGGGGAAGAAGGCGTCGGAGGCCATCACGGCACCCTGCGCGCGCTCACCGGCGCGCTGAATGGCGATGCGTACACAGTCCACGCGGTTGGGCTGTCCGCCGCCAATGCCCACTGTGGCTTCGCCGCTCGCAAAGACAATCGCGTTGGATTTGACGTGCTGGCAGGCTTTCCAGGCAAAGCGCAGTGCGGCCCATTCTGCCGGGGTGGGCTGGCGGTCTGAGACCACTTTCCATTCCGTCCCGGCCGGGTCGCCGCGATCGATGCTCTGTTTGAGCAGCCCACCGGTGATGGAACGCAGTTCAAAATCAGGCGTGAGGTGCGTGTTGGGGGTTTCGACCAGGCGCAGGTTTTTCTTTTTGGCCAGCACGACGCGGGCTTCGGCGCTGAAGCCGGGGGCGATGATGCATTCCACAAACAGGCTGCCGATGGCCTCGGCAGTGGCACCATCAAAGGGCTGGTTGGATGCAATCACCCCGCCATAGGCTGAAACCGGGTCGCTGGCCAGGGCAGCCGTGAAGGCGGCGCTGAGGGTGTCGCCGGAGGCGATGCCGCAAGGCGACAGGTGCTTGACGATGCAGATGGAGGGGCGTTCAAAGCTCAGAGCGGCTTTCCAGGCAGCATCCAGGTCGAGCAGGTTGTTGTAAGACAGTTCTTTGCCCTGCAGAACCTGCCCGCCAAATGGGCCAGCGCCGGCCTCGTACGAATAAAGGGTGGCTGCCTGGTGTGGATTTTCGCCGTAGCGTAACTGCTGCACCGGATAAGCTTGCAGGTGCAGGGCGCTCTGTGAGCAGCCCTGAGCTTTTTCAGGGTTGAGGTAGGTGCTGATGGCGGAATCGTAATGGGCGGTGTGCGTAAAGCCCTTCAAAGCCAGCGCCCGGCGGGTTTCCAGGCTGGTCGCGCCACTGCGCAGTTCCACGATCACCCGGGCATAATCGGAAGGGTCTGAAAGCAGCGTGACGCGCTCGAAATTCTTAGCGGCGGCGCGAATGAGGGTGACTCCGCCGATGTCGATGTTTTCGATGGCGTCGGCCAGGCTGACCTGCGGGTTGGCCACGGTTTGTTCAAACGGATAAAGGTTGACTGCTACCAGGTCTATATAATCCCAGCCCAACTGGGTCAGCTCCGCCTGGTCGGCAGCGCTGGCGCGGGCCAGCAGGCCGCCATGAATGGCCGGATGCAGGGTCTTCACCCGTCCGCCCAGGATTTCCGGCGAGCCGGTGTAATCTGCGACCTCGGTTACGGGCAAGCCGTTTTGCTGCAGCAAGCGGGCGGTGCCGCCGGAGGCCAGCAGGGTCCAGCCCAGGTCCGAAAGGTCTTTGGCAAATTCGACCAGACCGGTCTTGTCGTATACGGAAAGAATTGCTTTTGGCATGACACCCTCCATCTAATCGGATTACAAAACGATTGGTATTGTGTAAGGCGGAGAAGATTTATCCATGGCACCTCGTCGGGTGGCCGAAGCGGCAGTCACGGAGACACCGAGAAGAAAATTTTATTTATCAAGGTTCAGATCGCGCAGAGGTTCGGTGGGTGGGTGGGCAACCACCTTTTGCAGAACCTCGACCAGCAGGCGGTGCTCGACGGCATGGACGCGGGCCGCAAGGCTCTCCAGGGTATCACCGGTCAAGATGGGCACGGTTTCCTGGCCTAACACGGGGCCACAGTCTACGCCTTCATCGGGTACCAAATGCACCATCACGCCAGTGTGCTGGATGGCGCCCGCCTGGAAGGCCTCAAACGCGCGCTGGATGGCATCGGCGCCGGGAAAGGTGCCCGGCAGGGCCGGGTGCAGGTTGATCACGCGGTTGGGAAAGCGATCGAGAAACTCCGAGGATAGGATACGCATCCAGCCAGCCAGCACGATCCAGTCTGGCTGGTAGGCTGCAACCTGCTCCTGGCAGACATGGTCGTACAGCCGGCGGTCTAGTTCGCGCGGTTTGGTCACCGTCACGGCGGAAATGCCGGCCTGGCGCGCCCGTTCCAGAGCGTAAGCATCCTTGCGGTTCGAAAAGACGGCAACAACCTTGGCCGGAATGCGCCCATCGCGGCAGGCATCGATCACGGCCTGCAGGTTGGAACCATAACCGGAGACCAGCACCACCAGGCGCGGCAGCGGAGAACTCATTGCAGCACCACTTTTTTCTCTCCGGCGGCGAGTTCGCCGATGACCCAGCCCGGCTGTGGCAGGGCGGCCTGGAGGCGATCCAGGTCTGCCGGGGCCACGACTACCAGCATGCCAATGCCCAGGTTGAAGACGCGCGCCATTTCGTCCCAGGCAATATCGCCGCGAGATTGGATCAGGCTGAAGAGCGGCGGCATGGGCCAACTGCCCCAATGCACCACGGCCGATATGTCAGCCGGCAGAATGCGCGGGATATTTTCGATAAACCCGCCGCCGGTGAGGTGTGCCAGCGCTTTCACGGGGCTGGGTTCCAGGTCCAGTATGGGCTGCAGCCAGCCCAAATAGGAGCGGTGCGGCGCCAGCAGGGCATCGGCCAGGGTGCTGCCCAACTCAGCGAAATGGGTAACCAGCGGGGTGTCTTGAAACACCTGGCGGATGAGGGAATAGCCATTGGTGTGCGGGCCGGAAGAAGGCAGCCCTACCAATAGATCGCCGGGGTGCAGATCGGGGCGGGGTAAAATGCGCTCGCGTTCGACCACGCCTACGATCGTGCCGGCTACATCAAATTCACCGGCTGTGTAAACCCCGGGCATTTCGGCGGTTTCACCACCCAGCAACACGCAGCCCGCCGCTTTACAGGCGGTGGCAATGCCAGTGACGATTTCGGCGGTGACTTCGGGTTGGAGACGAGCAGTGGCAAAGTAATCCAGGAAGAAGAGCGGCAGGGCGCCCTGGACGAGGATATCATTGATACAGTGGTTGACGATATCCTGGCCAATGGTATGGTAGCGCTGAGCTTGCGCCGCCAGCTTGACCTTGGTGCCCACGCCGTCGGTGGAGGCCACCAGCACCGGGTGGCGCATGCCTTGCAGAGCTGATGCGTCAAACAGGCCGCCGAAAGACCCAATGCCTGCCAGCACCGCGGGGGTGTAAGTGGAACGTACCGCGGCAGACATCAGCGCCACGGCGCGGTTGCCGGCGTCAATATTAACGCCGGATTGCGCATAGGAAAGGCTGCCGCGCGCCGGTCCCGCTGCGACATGTGGGCGTGGGGGCATGTGGGTATGATTTAATGCACGGTGTCCGATATCTTTGCGAAACTGCATGCCTTCGAAGTGGATGTTTTCGATGCAGGCATACCCCGCGGCGAGCGCCTGGCGTAGATCGGGCGCCCAGGCAGAAATGCCCAAAACGCGCCCGCCGGTAGCGACTACCTGGCCTGCTTGCAGGCGGGTACCGGCGTGGAAGACCATTCCATCGGGGCAAGTGGCGGTCAGGCCAGAGATGGGCAGCCCGTTGGCGCTGCCCTGGGGGTAATTTCCCGCGGCGAGCACGATGCAGGCGCAGGCACCTGCCTTCCAACGGATATCCACCTCGGCCAGGCAGCCGCGGGCGCAAGCAACCAAAATTTCTAACAGGTCGCTGTCCAGCAGCGGCAAAATTGCCTGCGTTTCTGGATCGCCAAAGCGGCAGTTGAATTCCAACACTTTGGGACCCTGTGGGGTGAGCATCATACCGGCAAACAGCACGCCCACAAAGGGCATGCCTTCGGCTCGCAGACCATCTACAGCCGGCTGGATGATGGTCTGGACGATGTGTTCGGCCAGTTCCGGCGGGCAAACCGGGGCGGGGGCATAGGCGCCCATACCGCCAGTATTGGGTCCGTGGTCCTCTGCCAGCAGGCGCTTGTGATCCTGGGCGGGGGGCATGGCGCGCACAGTGAGGCCGTCGCTGAAGGCCAGCAGCGATACTTCTTCGCCGGAGAGGCGTTCTTCGATGATCACGGTATTACCAGCGGCGCCGAAACTGCTTTCTACCAGCATGGCGTGCAGCGCAGCCAACGCCTCGGTGACGCTTTCTGGCAGCAGCACCCCTTTGCCGGCGGCCAGGCCGTCGGCTTTGAGTACGATGGGGGCCGCGAGGCTGTGCAGATAGGCGGCAGCTTTGGTGTAATCATGGAAGGCGGCATAACGCGCCGAGGGGAGCTGGTGGCGGGCCATGAAGGCCTTTGAAAAGGCCTTGGAGCCCTCGATCTGGGCGGCAGCCTGAGTGGGTCCGAAAACGCGGATACCGGCTTGCTGCAGGGCATCGGTCAGGCCCAGGGTGAGCGGCACTTCGGGACCGATCACCACCAGGTCCACGGCATACCGGCGGGCGGCCTGCACCAGACCGGGAATGTCTTCCACGTTTAACGCCAGGTTTTCGCCGAGTTCGGCGGTGCCCGCGTTGCCGGGGGCAATATACAGGCGCGCAAGCTGGGGTGATTGGGCCAGTTTCCAGGCCAGGGCATGTTCACGACCTCCCGCGCCTACCAGAAGTACTTTTAATCCCACACGCTGCTCCCCGCTTTGGGCCCGCATCGGGTGCCCGCAGGGGTAGCCCGAAGGGGCATCTGAGTTATTTATGCTTGTCATCAGGCAATAGCCCCTTCGAAGCCGGTCTTGGTTTGTTCCACATTAATGGCAAAGGGGTATTCGCCGGTGAAACAGGCGTTGCAATACCCACCGCTGCGCCCGATGGCCTGCATCATGCCGGGCAGTGAGATGAACTGCAGCGAAGTGCAGCCCAAATGCTGGCGCAGTTCTTCCAGGTTTTTGCGATGCGAGATCAATTCATTGTAGGTGCCCATATCGACCCCCATGAAACAGGGGTGGGCGATGGGTGGGCAGGTGACGCACAGGTGCACTTCGGTGGCACCGGCACTGCGCAACAGGCGCACCAGCGGACCGGTTGTGTTACCACGTACGATGCTGTCATCGATTACCACCACGCGTTTGTTGCGAATAATATCGTCCAGCACGTTAAACTTGAGCGCTACGCCCTGCTGGCGCAGCGACTCGGTGGGTTGAATGAAGGTGCGGCCGATATAGCGGTTTTTGATAAAACCGGTGTTGTAGGGGATGTTGGCCTGGTAAGCGTAGCCAATCGCGGCGGGAATGGAGGAATCCGGCACGGGGATGACCACGTCGGCGACGATGGGCCTTTCAATCGCTAACTGGCGCCCCAGCCTTTCACGCACGCTGTGCACCGATTGACCATCCCAGATGCTATCTGGACGGGAGAAATAAATATGTTCGAAGGTGCACAACGCCAACGGCGAGCGCGGTGGCAGGGCCTGATGCACGCGCAGGGCGTTATCGCTGAGCGCGACGATCTCACCGGGCGCAACCTCGCGGATGGCGATGCAGCCCAGGGTTTCGAGCGCGCCGGATTCGGAGGCGGCGGCGTGCCCACCTTTGGGCAGCAGGCCAATGCTGAGCGGGTGAAAACCCCATGGGTCGCGCACGGCAAAAACGCCGTCACGGGTGAGGATGACCAGACTGTAGGCTCCCACCCACTGCCCCATGCAGTACTTGATGCGCTCATTCCAATTGGCGCCGACTGCCCCAGCCAGCATCATGGTGATGACTTCCGAATCGGATGATGATGACATGCCCACCCCGCGGCGCATCAACTCCTGGCGCAGTTGAGTGGCATTTACCAGATTGCCGTTATGGCCGACGGCGATGGGGCCGTGCTGGGTGTCGATCAGGAATGGCTGTGAATTGCGCGCATTGGAAGAGCCGGTGGTGGAATAGCGCGTGTGGCCGATGGCGTAATGACCCTGCAGGGGCGCCAGGTTGTGGGGGTTGAACACCTGTGCCACCAGGCCGATATCCTTGTGCATGCGGATCGAATGCCCGTCCGAGACGGCAATACCGCAGGCTTCCTGACCGCGGTGCTGCAGGGCAAACAGGCCAAAAAATGTCATACTGGCCACATCTTCGTTAGGCGCATAGATACCGATCACGCCGCACTCTTCGTGGGGATGGTCACCATTCTGGTCGGCGAGCAGATCAAGGGGATTATTGAGCATAAGATTGGTCATCACTGATGATTTTGGAGGCCTGTTGGGCCTGATAGGCAGCCACGCGGGTCTGAATGGCGGGGTCGGCCAGTCCCAGAATTTTGGCAGCCAGCAAGGCGGCATTGGCCGGTTCCAACACCAGGGCGGGGGCAATGCCGGAGGGCATGCGCAGCGAGGAATAGATATCGGCACCGCCAAAGGATTCGCTGGGCGGTGGGCAGGCGATCACCGGGGCGGTGACCGAGCCATCGGTAAAACCAGATAGGGCATTGCTGCGGCCGGCCACGGTGATGTAGACTTTGGCGCGTGGGTCCTGCTCGTAGCGCTCGATCAATCCCAACAGGTGGCGCGGGGTTTTATGGGCCGAGCCGACATGCTGCACCACCTCCAGACCCAGGCCGCGCGCCGCTTCGGCTATTTTTTGACAGTGTGCTTCATCGGCTTTGGAGCCCATCAGAATTACCACTAAAGAACTGCTCACTGCACCCCTCCTTGCGGCTGTTGAATGATGTTTCCTTTCTTCAGGTTTTCAAGCAGGCGCGGCCCCACCGGATAACTGCCAGGGTGAAAGTCCTGGCCGGTAAGCTGTTCGTAGCTAGAAATGTAAAGCTGGCTGGCGGCAATCCACAGCGAATCGGGCATCAGAGGTGGCTCACCGTCGCCACGGTAGCCCATTTCGGAATAGGCCAGACGCACAAATTCCTTGTCAAAGAGCTCAGGTTCCTGGGCGGCAGCCAGGCGGGCAGCGTAGCTGGTACGTTTCCAGAAGCGTGAAGAATCGGGGGTGTGCACTTCATCGATCAGCATGACACTGCCATCGGGGGCGCGCCCGAATTCGTACTTGGTATCCACCAGGATCAGCCCGGCGCGGGCGGCCACTTCCTGCCCGCGTTGAAATATAGCCAGGGCTGCGTGCATCACCTGCTCCCAGGTTTGCGCGTCCAGATAACCTTTGGAGACGACTTCGGCGCAGGTCAGGCGTTCATCATGGCCGGTAGGGCCGCCCTTGGTGGTGGGAGTGATGATGGGCTGCGGCAGTTCTTCGTTTTTTTGCAGACCCTCGGGGAAGATATACCCATATATATTGCGCTCGCCCAGCGAATAACGGTACCAGAGGGCAGTTTTGGTGACGCCGGTGATATATCCGCGCACGATCACTTCCACCGAAAATGGTTCGGCCTCTACCACCACAGCCGCGTTCCCATCCGGTATGGATAGCAGATGGTTGGGGATGATATCGCGGGTGTGATGAAACCACCAGGCGGCCAACTGGTTGAGCACCTGGCCTTTGAAGGGCACGGCTGCCAGTACGCGGTCAAAAGCAGACAGGCGGTCGGTGGTTACCAGCAGGCGGCGTAGTTCTGGCAACGGATAGCCGTCCCGCACTTTACCGGAGAATTTTCCCGGCAGGGGCAACTGGGTCTGGTCAAAAGGTTGGGCCAGCAGGGCCCGGATTGTATCGGCGGAAACCATCGCAAAACCTCCTACAATTGAGAAGCGTAACGGACACCATTTTCAAACAAGGGCAGGCCGCTGCCGGCTGTTTCTCCACGCGTCCAGCGCGGGTGCTGGTGGGTGAAGATATGATCTTCGGGATGGGGCATCAGCCCCAGTACATTACCACGCGGGTTGCAGATTCCGGCAATATCCAGCCGGGATCCGTTGGGGTTAAAGGGATAGCTGCCCTGAGCCGGGCTGCCGTTGGGGAGCGCGTACGCCAGCGCGATCTGGTCGTTGTGCTGCAGAGCGGCGGCAGCCGCATCATCGCGCGGGACGAAGTTGCCTTCACCGTGAGCTACCGGGCAGTAAATCGGTTCGCGCAGGCCGGCCGTCCACACACAGGCCTGAGAGACGGCTTGCAGAGTCACCCAGCGGCATTCAAAATGGCCGCCGGCGTTGAAAGTGAGGGTTGCGAGGGGTAGACCAGCCAGAGCGTCCAGATCTGGCAAGATGCCAGATTTGACCAGGGCCTGAAAGCCGTTGCAAATGCCGATAACGGGTTTGCCGGAATCGACGAAGGCACGCACGGCCTCGGCAAAGTAGATTTTGAGATCCAGCGCCAACAGCTTTCCTGCGCCAAGCGCGTCGGCATAAGAAAACCCGCCGGGCAACAGCAGCAATTGGTAATCTTGCCAACGGCGTTCGCCGCGGCGCAACTGGTTGAGATGCACAATTTCTGGTTGAGCGCCGGCCAATTCAAGCGCCTGGGCGGCGTCATGGTCGCGGTTGGTGCCGGTGGCGTGAAGGATCAGGGCTTTAGGCTGCATGGCTACCTCGTCCAGGCCTGAACCAGGCTGGCGACCGGCAGAGTGAATGCGCCCTGTCGGGTGGAAAGGAAGGTGAGTTGCTCGTCGGCGGTGACTGTGGCGATCTGGCGGCAGGGCAGGCCGTTAAATTTGTGAGCAAATTGGGCAGCATGTGCGGCAGCCACTTCGACCAGTAAGCAGCCATTGGTTTCGCCAAACAAAGCCAGCAGCATATCGTCCAGTGGCAGATCCAGGCACAATCCCATACGCCCGCCGATGGCCATTTCGGCGGCGGCGACACCCAGCCCACCTTCGCTCAGGTCGTGCGCGGCGCGCACCCAGCCGGCCTGGATGGCCTGGTGCAGGGTTTGATACACCCGGGGTGCCAGCGGAGACGTGTCCGGAACCTCCTGCATGTCCTCTTCCTGGCGGGGTTGGCTGGTATTGCTGGTGACCAGGTTGAAATGGCTGCCGCCCAGGGTGGGCTTGAACTCGCCCACCAGGAATAGCGGGTCTCGTGCAGATTTTAAATCCATGGTGACAGCCTGGCCCACATCCGCGATGCGGCCGATGGCGGAAATGAGCAGGGTGGGCGGAATGGAGACGCGCTGGCCATTTTGCCCCAGGTATTCATTATTGAGCGAGTCTTTGCCGGAAACGAAGGGTGTGCCATAGGCCAGCGCCGCGTCGTGGCAGCCGCGCACGGCTTCGAGCAGGCTCCAGAGCACCTCACTGCGCAGCGGGTTGCCCCAGCAGAAATTATCCAGAATGGCGATGCGCTGCGGATCGGCGCCAACGGCTACCGCGTTGCGCACGGCTTCGTCCACGGCGCTGACGGCCATGCGGAAGGCATCCAATTTGCCGTATTCCGGGTTGAGCCCGTTGGAGAGCACAATACCGGTGGTGCCGCGGGTGCCGAGCGGTTTGATCACCGCGGCATCGGAGGGGCCATCATTTTCGCGGCCGGTGAGTGGTTTGACCCGTGTTCCACCCTGCACCTCGTGGTCATAAATGCGGATGGTGGCGGCTTTGGAGGCGATATTCGGATGAGCTAAAAGTTCCAGCAATACCTGCGCGACATTCACATCCCCTCCCTTCAGGAAGGGGCCGGGGGTAGGTTCCCATACCGCCGGCGGCGCAGTGCTGAGGCGGCGCTGCGGCAGCCCGTCATGCAGGAAAGCGTTGGCCAGGTCCAGCACCGGGGAGCCGTTATAGCGCACGACCAGGCGCCTGGAGCCGGTGAAATGCCCGATATCCATCAGGGACACTTCAAACAGATCGCAGATGGCCTGAACACGCGCCAGGTTTTGCGGCGGCACGGCAATCACCATGCGTTCCTGCGCCTCGGAGAGCCAGATTTCCCAGGGCGCGAGGCCGGGATATTTGAGCTGGACCTGCGCCAGGTCCACATCACCGCCGATTTCACTGCACATTTCGCCGACCGCGGAAGAAAGCCCGCCCGCGCCACAGTCGGTGATGGCGTGATACAGGCCTTCATCACGCGCGCGCAGGATCACTTCCAGGGTTATTTTTTCGGTGATCGGGTCGCCAATCTGCACCGAAGCTCCGGCGACCGCGCCGGTCTGGGCATCCATGGTTTGCGATGAAAAGGTCGCGCCGCGCAGCCCATCGCGCCCGGTACGCCCGCCCAGCACAATCACGCGGTCGTCGACCAGGGGAGCACGCACATGGCGGCCCTTGGGGGCCAGCCCCACACAGCCGCAGAATACCAGCGGATTAGCGGTAAAACCGGGGTCATACCAGATGGCCCCATTGACGGTGGGGATGCCCATTTTATTGCCGTAATCCTGTACGCCCGCGACCACACCGGATTGGATGCGCCGGGGGTGCAGCACACCTTCGGGCAGGTGTGCCAGGGGCAGATCGAGCGGGCCGAAACATAGCACATCGGTATTGGCGATGGGTTTGGCCGACACCCCGATCACATCGCGAATTACGCCGCCGACCCCGGTATTGGCGCCGCCAAACGGTTCGATGGCGGAGGGATGATTATGCGTCTCCACCTTGAAAGAGACTTCGTATTCATCGTCGAAATCGAGGATACCCGCGTTATCGGTAAAAGCTGAGATCACCCAGGGGGCGTTGATCTGAGCCGTGGCGCTGCTCAGGTAGGTCTTCAGCAGGTTATTCACTTCGGTGGGGTAATGCAGGGAGCCGGGCGCTTCCACCTTGACTCTGGCGCGGAAGGTTTTATGCACACAGTGCTCGCTCCAGGTTTGGGCGATACATTCTAATTCCACATCGGTGCAATCGCGCTGCTCGGTTTGAAAATAGGTCTGGATGGCCTGCATTTCGGTCAGATCCAGGGCAGCGCGGCGTTCGGCGGACAGTGCCAACAACTGCGCGGGCGACATACCCCGGATGGGAATGCGTTCCACCTGTCCGGTGGCCTCGGCCGGTTCGGGGAAGGCCGGCGCAATTTCGCCCAGGGCATAGCGCTGGATGACCGGGTTAGATAGCAGCCGCTGAGCCAACTGGTTGAGGGTATTGGCATCGATCTCCTGTCCTTCTATGCAAAACTGGGCACCGGTTGAGGCGCGCATCACGCCAGAAAGGCCCAGTTCATGCGCGGCGCGCACAATTTGTTCGGCTACCGGGTCGGTCACACCGGGGCGCAGCGCCACTTCCACCGTAAGCGCGGGCGATGAGGCGACCGGGGTAGGGCTGAGGGCCTGCCATGCGGCCGTCTGGGTAAGTGGATCATATAATAGCTCGAAGGCCAGCCGGTGAAGTTGGGCTTCATCCAGTTGGCCTTCGATGAAATAAAGGTCATGGCAGTGCAGCGCGGTGACCTGCTGCATTCCGAGGGCGTGGGCGTCGGACAGCAATCCGGCGGAACGCGGATCGCCCGGCGTGAGCGGCCGGACGATAAACCGATAAACGTTATGCTGTGGATGGATCATTATGATTACACCTCAGGAAAATGGAATTTTACTTGCTTGGGGTTGTCCAGTCAACCTATCAAATGCTTTTCAGTTTGAGCAGCCGTTCTCATGATCCTCACGTTTTTTGTTAATTCACCGCAACACCCCGGCGGGTGGCCGAAGCGGCAGTCGCAAAGATCGCTAACAAGATTTTTTTCGGGATCCGCAAAGCGAGCAGAGTGTATGGTATGGATTGTAAAATCAGGAAATACCCTTTCATGCCAGTGGGACGCGTTCGTCCATTAAGCTGCGGGCTTCCAGCAGCGCCTCGGCGCGCACGCGGATGGGAAAACGCCCGTGCAGTGGGCTGAAATGCGCACCCCAGGCCGAGGCGCGCCAGAATACCCAGGCCAGGGGGCGCATGAAGCTGCTCAATTCCACGGCCTGGCGCAGTTCGCCCAGGGTGTCCTCGTCCCAGCCGCCAAACCAGCCGTAGAGGAAGGCAAAGATTGGGTAAGAGGGCAGGATCCCCAGGAAAAAGATCACCACGCTAGTAACCGGGTCTCCCTGCCAGATCAGCCCGGTGAACCCGCGCAGCACGAGATAGTGCACGCCGCCGGCCAGCAGCGGGGCTGCCAGTGACTGCCAGAAGTAAAATACCTGCGGATAACACAGGCGCTGGTTCACAAAATAGCCAATCAGGTCTTTGGCAAGCAGGCCTATGAAGTAGGCGATGATCAATCCGGTGACCTGAAAACGTTCGATCAATAAAAAGGCCAGCACAATGCGGATGGTCTGTTCGCCGAAAACCAGTGCCATTTTTAGATAGGGTTTATTGGAACTCAATTGCACCGTATCGCCCACCCAGGAAGGGTATTGAATGGCCCCCCAAATGATCAGCGGAATGGAATACAAAGCAGCCCTGGAAAATTCCGGGCCACTGGCGCCTAAAATAAAGCGGTCGGCCACCGCCAATAGCACCGCGCCAATATAGGCGCTCATCATGCCGCCCCATTTGTAGGCCATGGCAGAGTAGTACTGGCTGAGTTTGCGCCGCCCATTTGAGATGGCTTCGGAGATAGAAGGCATCAAATTGTCGTAGAGTGAGCTGATTACGCTGAACGAAAAAACGAAGTTCTGCGCCAGTCCCCAATTGCCCCAAATTTCGGCATAATTCACCAGGCGGGTTTGCGTCACCACAATCTCCATCGCCTGGCCAATGGCCCAGGCCACCGACCCCAGCATTTCGAAGAAGCCAAAACGGAACGCCTGGCGGATGACGGACCAATCGAAGTGAGCGAGAAAGAAAACGCGGGTACTGTAGCCCAGGCGGCGGAACAGCCACAATCCCAGGCCAAAAGCAGCCACCTGAACCATGTAGGCAGCGATGCCCAGGCCCAACAAACCGCCCATCGATTGGCCAAATATGGGGTTGGAGCGGCCCCAAATGACCATAGCCGTGACAAAAACAGGTTGAATGAGAATGGGGAGAATGACTTCGGTGGCCAGAGTGACCATCTGGCCGTAATCGGCGCGCTGGTAACTGATGAGCGCCAGGCGCATCACCCCTAGAAAACCTGGGATCTGGATGAAGGAATGAATGATCACACTCCAGGCATACAGGGCAAAGGGTGATTCGGGCAGGATTACACTCGCGACGACCGTTACGATGGAGACCTGGATGGCGCCGGAAATTAACTGCCACCAGATGTAAAGTTGGCCGAATTGCACCGCTTTTTTAGGATCATGCACCCGGTATTCGGCGAAGAATTTGGCAAAGGCGGCAGCAGTTCCCATGTCGAACAACTGCCACAGGAAGGTGAAGAATTGGGTCACGCGGCCCCAAATGCCCAATGCCTGGGCCGATGGCAGGATGAAGACCGGCAGAATCATGTTCTGGTAAATGATCAGCGGGATGAAGGCAATGATACCGATCATAAAAGCCAGCAAGAAACCACCCAGGGGGCGGTGAAAGCCGATTTCATCCCAGGCGGTTGACTCCTGGCGGACCTGATATTCCTGGGGGTCCACCACCAGAGCATTCAGTTCTTCCGGGTGGGCCAGGCTGTAGCGCCGCACGCGGATGAATAACAGCACAATTCCCGCCAGCAGCACCGCCATACCGATCAGAATCACGCTGCGGTCATTGGCGTGCGGCACTGGTGCGCCGGCGTATTGGCCAAAGCTCTGCGGGGTGCGCCCGGCCAATTGGGCTACCATGCGGTAGATCCAATAATTGAAGTAAGCCCACTGCTGGAACTGCGAATTGGTTTCAGCGCTCAGATAGGGCGTGAACAGGTAGATGGTGCCGCGTTCGAGGGAAGTTTTGACCAGCAGGGAGGATTGGTCTTCAAAGCCCAGCACCAGCGGCTGCAGGTTGCTGCTGGCAGGCAGCACCCCGCGGTGTTTTACCTGCGGAGCACTGGTCCAGATGATGGATTCGGTGATGGGATCTGAGCTATTGGCCGCGGGTACCAGGCTGACTTCGCCGGCTGTGGTTGTGATGCCGGTATCTGCGCCCAACAGCAGGCGGGCATTCGCTGCCGGCAGGTTTTCCCCAAGGATCCACAGCAAACCGGCGCCGGCACGCACCCGGGCAGCCGTCCCACTGGCATCTGCCAACTCGCCGTTATAAACGAGAACTTCGGCCTGTGCTGGATCGGAAACAAGTTGAATATCCGGGGTGAGGCTGAGCGCTGTAAGCACACTGCCCGCGGGACCGGCAAAATAGACCCGGATGGGCAGAGCGCCGGCAAGGGCCGGCTGGCTGGACCCGAGGAGCAGGAGCAATAGGATCGCGATCAGCAGTGTTTTTTTCACGGGCAGCTCCCGTTAGGGTAATTTTAATGTTTGCTATTGATTAATAAAGAACAGAGCTAGTAAGGTGTGATCAGACTTGTGTGTTAATCGCGCGTGTCGACGGTCCGCTCTGATGTCGGAAAATTGGTGGACCGGCAGGGAGCAGTGCATCGTGAATGCGCTCGACCTGTTTGGAGAGGGTGTTCGGCGGAATTCGGTCTACGGTAAAAAAGCGGTGCTCATCCGCTTCATCGGAAATGCTCAGTTCGCCGCTGATCACCCGGCAGACAAATGCAAAGACCAGTTCATCTTTATCCATCTTGCCATAGATCCCAACCAATCGTTCAATTGTCACCTCCAGCCCGGTTTCTTCTTTTACTTCGCGCATCACCGCCTCATCGGGCAGCTCGCGGCTTTGAAGCCCCCCACCGGGCAGATTCCAGGCATCAAAATCGCGCCGGTGAGAGAGAAGAATCCCATCTTCATCGTCAAAAATGATCGCAAATGCCCCGATGGAAAACATGGACCGGCCTCCCTGAATTTTATAGTACCTGCGATAGATTATACATATTTATCGGATCGATCGGGCAGTATTCGTAGTCGTTGGAGGTTGTTTATCCTTGAAAGGGATCAAGAGCCAAGGGGGTTGTAGAACACGTTTATTAATCCCGTAGCAAATGTAAAAACAATATTTGAGTTCGGAAAGAACTAAATATTTGTATTTTGAGATGACGAAGCCGGCAGATTATTAATAAATTCAAACACGATATTGATAAAATGAAACATAAAATAATTATTATTAATTTATCTATTGACGATTCTAAAATAGTCATTATAATCTTCAATAGTTCTGATGCTGAACTTAAAATAAGCGTTTCAGCGGCATTGACGATTTCCAGCGGACCCGCAGCAGGCGGATGCCTGGGATCCAATTCATTGGATTATTTGAAAGCAAGTTTCAAGGATGCATTGTTTCTAATGGATCGTTGGCCATTGGCATTAAAACTGCGTCTGTGGATCAAATTTTGAGGAGAACCTGACCATGAGTGATTGGGCAATCGAAGTAGAAGATCTGGTTAAAAAATTTCCAAAGAAGGAAAACAAGGAAGCCGCCAAAGATGGAGACCCCACACCCATAAAGCGTGGATTATTTAATTTTAGCAAAAAGTCGCAGGTTCAAGCAGAACAAAAATGTTTCACCGCGGTGGCTGGTGTTAATTTGCAGATTGAACGCGGGGAGGTATTCGGATTGCTCGGCCCAAACGGGGCCGGGAAATCGACCTTGATCCGCATGCTGTGCACCTTGCTGGAGCCCACCAGCGGCACGGCACGCGTCAATGGTTTTGATATTTTCAAGCAAGCCAACCAGGTGCGCCAGAATCTGGGTACCGTGCTGGCCGGCGAACGCAGTATTTACTGGAAGCTGACCGCGCGCGAGAACCTTGAATATTTCTCGGCACTCTATCATATTCCACCGGCAGCCGCACACAAACGCGTGGATGAGCTGCTGGAGCGCATGGAACTGACCGCCCGAGCCGATGATCTGGTCGAAAAATATTCCACCGGGATGAAGCAGCGTGTGGCAATCAGCAAAGCGCTGGTGGCCAACCCGCCGATTCTGCTGCTGGATGAGCCCACTTTAGGGCTGGACCCGCAGGCGGCACGCAATCTGCGCGAATTAATTGCCGAGCTTAAGGCAGAAGGGCACACCATTTTGCTGACCACGCATTATATGGAAGAGGCCGATCTGCTTTCCGACCGGATTGGGATTATCGACCAGGGCCAGATTATCGCGCTGAATACCCCGGCGCGTTTGAAGGACCGCATCAACCAGCGCGACGTGATCCGGATGGAGGTGGCTGGCTGGTATGAGGAACTGGCGAGCAAGCTGCAGGTAGTGCCCGGCATTGACAAAATGGTGACGCGGCGCATGGAGGGTGAGGGTATGGTGGAAGTGAGCCTGCACGCCGAAAATTCCCGCGCGGTGCTGCCGGGTGTGATTGAGAAAATTAATTACAACGGAACACGTCTGGTGAATATGAATATTGTTAAACCGTCGCTGGAAGATGTGTTTATCAACCTGACCGGTAAAGCATTACGCGATTAGGCGGTCGCAGCCTGATTGGATAAAGAAAGGAAGCTTATGGAAACGTCCCCGTCCACAATTCTCCGGCCCACCGTACATGCTACGATCCCGCAATTTTGGGGTGATCTGCGCGCGATGGGCTGGGTGGCAAAGAAAGAGTGGTTATATTTCGTGCGTTATCCCAGCTGGATTATCAGTCTGGTAGTCTGGCCCATGATTTTCCCATTGGCCTACATTCTTTCAGCACGGGCACTTTCTGGCCCGGATGGCTCGGGACTGGCACTATTTACAGCACGCACCGGTATCGCGGATTACTTGGGGTTTATTGCCGTAGGCACGACGATCTGGATGTGGCAAAACGTGGTGCTGTGGGATGTAGGGTTTTCGCTGCGCAGGGAGCAAATGCGCGGCACGCTGGAAACGAATTGGCTGTCACCGTCGTGGCGGATGACTTTTCTGATCGGGCCGAGCCTTGTTCAACTGTTCAACATGCTCATGTTTCTGGCAGTATCTGTTCTTGAATTTGGAATGGTGTTTGGTGTGCGTTTTAATGGCAGCGTTTGGCTAACCCTGCTGGTGGTTGCGGCCTCGATCCCACCCATTTATGGCATCGGTATGGCGTTCGCCAGCCTGGTGATCACCGCCAAAGAGGCGCACAATTTTGTCTTTATGGTGCGTGGTTTGGTGATGATCTTCTGCGGGATCTCTTATCCAGTTTCGATCCTGCCGGAATGGATGCAGGGGATTGCCCAATGGCTGCCGCAAACCTACATGATGCGCGCTGTGCGTAATGCCGCGCTGGGCAATGCCTCTTTTCAGGATCTGACTCCGGACCTGGTGGCGTTGGCCAGTTTTGGCGCCTTCTGGCTGGCGGCCGGGACCGTTTTATTCTATTGGATGGAACGTCGCGCCCGCCAAACCGGCGCAATAGGACAATATTGAGATGAAAACAACTGTTCAAACCCTTTCTCATCCGACTTTGGGTTCGCATATGCGGGCGTTGTGGATGATCACCCAAAAAGACTGGACGCAGTATTGGCGCTACCCGTTGAATGTGGTGGGGCAGGTGATGTCTCCATTAATTTTCCTGGCGCCGGTTTACTTTATGGGACAGGCCTTCAGCATCAATGGCCAGGCACAGGGTTTTGCGGGATATGCCGGCACGACCGATTATATTTCATTCATCTTGATTGGCTCGGTGTTGAATAATTTCATCATGACCGTGTTTTGGGGCATTGGCTATGCCCTGAAAAATGATATGGATTCGGGCATGTTGGAATCGAATTGGTTGATGCCGGTGCCCCGCCCGCTGCTGTTAATTGGACGGACGTTTTCAAGTTTACTCATCACCGCAGTGACCTCGCTGGCGATGCTGGTCATCGCTGCTCTGGCGTTTGGGTTTCGTCCCACGGGCAGCGCCCTGGCGGCATTGGTGCCGGTGGTGCCGGTGGTGCCGTTATTGGTGGGACTGTACGGTTTTGGCATGGCCTTCGCGGCGATTGTGCTGCTGATGCGTGATGCCAATACTCTGGTGGATATCTCCAGCTACCTGGTGGGGTTATTCTCCGGTTCGCAGTTTCCAGTGCAGGCTCTGCCGTGGTTCCTGCTGCCGATATCGCTGGCACTGCCGCTGACCTACGGGTTTGATGCGGTGCGTGGAATTCTGCTTAATACGAAAACAATTTTGCCAGTGCCGGTGGAAATTGGTCTGTTGGTGCTGTTTATGGGCGTGATGATCTGGCTAGGTTTGCGGGTGTTCACTCATATGGAGCGGGTCGTGCGCAGCAAAGGCACTCTGGGGCAGCACTAACCTCACCAGAAAAGGTTGAGAGCGGAGGCTTTGTGCGGGCAGCCAGTGAACAGGATACTGGCTGCCCGCACTGGCACATTATTTCAGGGGTGAATAATCGGTGGGGGTGAGGGTGACGCTGGTCAGCTTATCCACCAGTCTACCGTCGACCTCACTGGCGGCTTTGCCCACGATCCATTGTGGGTCATCGCGGAAAGCTTCCCAGGCGGAATCCTTGGCGGCGAGGCTGTCAAAGCCCAACACGTACACCAGATCGCCGGTTTCGGGAGTGGGGGGAGTGGGGGTCCAGAAAGCGATCACTTGCATCTGGTGACGAGCAAAGATGCCCAATGTGAGTGACCGGAAACGATGGTGCAGCGCGGAAAGCTTTTGCGGTGCAGCCCAATACGTGCGCAGTTCGTAAATCATAGATTCTCCTTAAAGTAATCGTACAAATAATCGTATCATATCATCGATCCGCGATGAAATCCTCATCTGATTCTAACCCTATGTTGACAAATCGGATCCTTAAAGGGCCGACATTTTTGGGGATATCGGATAAAATCAATAGAAACAGGAGGTGTTGCATGAGCGAGCAAACAGGTGAACGGATTCAAATGGCAGGCGGCAAGCTGGTCGTGCCGGCGAACCCCATCATTCCCTTTATTATGGGCGACGGCATCGGACCTGATATCTGGCGAGCTACCAAAGCGGTTTTGGATGCAGCCGTGGCAAAGGCTTATCATGGAAACCGCAAGATGTTTTGGAAGGAAGTGCTGGCGGGTGAAAAGGCCTTCAAACAGGTCGGCAACTGGCTGCCGGAAGAAACGCTGAGCGATTTCCGAAAGTATCTGGTGGGAATAAAAGGCCCACTCACCACGCCGATCGGCGGGGGTTTTCGCTCCTTAAATGTGGCACTGCGCAAGGAATTGGATTTATATGTTTGTCTGCGCCCGGTACGCTATTTTACCGGCGTGCCTTCACCGGTGAAGCACCCCGAACAGGTGGATATGGTGATTTTCCGCGAAAACACCGAAGATATCTACACCGGCATTGAATTTGAAATGGGTACGGAAGGCAACACCACCTTTAAACGGCTGCTGAAGGAAAATTTCCCCAAGGAATATGCCAAGATTCGTTTCCCCGACAGCGCCGGGATTGGGATTAAGCCGGTTTCGAAGGAAGGAACCTTCCGGTTGGTGCGAGCCGCATTTGATTACGCTTTGACCAATAAGCGCCGCAATGTGACCCTGGTGCACAAGGGCAATATCATGAAGTACACCGAAGGTGCATTCCGCAATTGGGGTTATGAGCTGGCCGAGAGCGAATACAGCGGGCGTGTTTACACCTGGGCGCAGTGGGAACGCACCAAGGAAGCGCAGGGAGAAGATGCCGCCAACCGGGAACAAGATGCTGCGCTCAAAGCGGGATTGCTGCTGGTGAAGGATGTGATTGCGGATATTGTCTTCCAGCAGACGATTCTGCGGCCCAAGGAATTTGATGTGCTGGCCACCATGAATCTGAACGGTGATTATCTTTCAGACGCACTGGCGGCTCAGGTGGGTGGAATTGGGATTGCCCCTGGTGGCAATATCAATTATGACACCGGGCACGCTGTTTTTGAGGCGACGCACGGCACCGCCCCCAAATATGCCGATAAAGATATGGTCAACCCCGGTTCGGTGATTCTTTCTGGTGAGATGATGCTGCGCTATATGGGCTGGAATGAGGCCGCGGACCTGGTGATTATGGGGATGGAAGGCGCGATTGGAGCGAAGACTGTGACGTATGACTTTGTGCGGCAGATGGAAGGAGCAAAATTATTGAAATGCTCCGAATTTGGCCAGGCGATAATTCAAAAGATGGATTAGCCGTACACCGCTTGGGTTTAAAACAGGCGGTTTTGGTGCTGCAGCGCCAAAACCGCCTGTTTTTTTATGTGATCAGGCTAAGGCAAGGCGCGGGTGGCACAGCCAGGCGGAAGCGAACCGGGTTGAGGGCTGAGAATGATTTTTTGAAGCTCAGCGGCGAACATAGGTGTAAAAAGCTGGTCTTTGCTTGTGGCAAAGTGATAGTTATCTTTGTAAAAATCGGGTGTGAGACGCACATCTTTTTGGAAATCGATGTAAGCCGCACCCTGCTCGTGCAGGTATAAGGCCAGGTCGCGGTTGTAGGCCTCCAACGCTGGAGAGGAGGCCGCGTTTTCAGCCTGCGAGCGGGTTTTAAAATTAGCGAACACCAGGCGCAGGCAGTGCTCGCGGGCGTATTGGAGCATGGCAGGCAAAAAAGAGCGCTTGACCGTGCCATTAAAATTTAAATGATCCGATTCGTATAGGTAATTTTCGGCGGCTTTGATCCGGTCATCCCACAGCATATCGTTTTTGCGAGTTCGAAAGACCTGGAGATTGGCTTGATCAATACAGTCGGGATCACACTGCGGGTAAAGCAAGGACGGCAGTCCATAGCGCCCTAGATCATTGATGGCGTTGTAGATGCCGGTACGTTGTTTGTAGAGAGGTAGATAGATATCAAGGTACCTTTCCAGCTCGGTGCGATGGGTATAAATCGCCAGGTCGTAGATCCACTGATCTTGGGGGGTCGCAATTTCGTCTAGCACCTGAAAATAATCGCCCTGGGTGCGAAAGTCTGGCACGGTAAGCATCGTGCCCCGGAACAAAATGACCGCATAGTCTGGGATGACCTGACTGGCCAAAATGATATTTTTTAATTGGAGCATCCACAGGGCAGACGCTCCACCAGGACGTTCCAGACTGATTGTTTTTAGAGCGATTCCCTTCTCAAACAACTTCACGTCCACCGCATCGACCAACGTAGAATCGCCCAATAAAACAACCCGCGGCTTGAGGGTATTGATATCATTGGTAAAATTTGTGCGGGCGGTGAGGTCGAACGTATCCTTGCCTGAATAGGGATAGGGTTGATTGGAAATGAGAACAACTGCCACATTGGCGACAATAAAACCGATCCCTAGAACTGCCACGAAGCCAAGAATTCGTTTCAACGCTGAACCTGTCCTTAGAATTGAAAATAAATAAAATCACTGGCTTGCGCGCTGGAGAAGACCACCAGCAGGGCCAGTGCCAGCGAATAAAACAACGGCTGCAGCACCGGAAAACGGGGAGTGCCCTGGTCGACCAACCATTTTACTCCCAGGGGCAGTGAATACAACAGCACTTGCGAAAGGGCAGACAGGGGCGCGATGATCGCAGTTCCAGTAACACCCCAGGGCGCAGAGAAGAATCCGCGAGCCAACCAGTTCAGGTCGCTGCTTTTAAAAATTAGCCAACCGAACAGGATCAAATTGAACATTACCATCCAGGCCAGCAGGCGCTGCCAGGTGCGGGTTAACGATTGGGGAGATGCCAGACCCAGTTTTTGATACAGTGCGATTAAGAGCCCATAATACGCGCCCCATAACAGATAATTCCAACCGGTGCCATGCCATATCCCGCTTACCAGCATAGTGATAAGCGGAGGAAATAACCAGACAAAGATGGAACTATGAGAACGGTAACGCCGCTGCCATTTACGGCTGAGTGGAAAGTAGATGTAGGTGCGCAGCCATTCTGAAAGTGTGATGTGCCAGCGGTTCCAAAAATCGCTCGGAGATAGCGCGAGGTAAGGAAATTTGAAATTGACGGAAGTTTCGATGCCTAACAGCAGTGCAATGCCGCGTGACAGGTCGGTATAGGCGGAGAAATCTGCCAGGATCAGTAAAGCATAAGCGGCCGCCCCCGCATATAACATTAGCTTGCTGGGGGCATCCAACTGGAAGATCTGGTCGACCAGATGGGAGATGCTGTTGGCGATGATCATTTTCTTTACCAGTCCCATCACCAACAAGGGCAGCGCAGATTTGAGATAATCCATCTTCCAAATACGCGTAGTTTGAAATTGTGGCAGTAGACGGGCAGCGCGGTCGATGGGGCCACTGTTGATTTGGGGAAAGAAGGCGATATAAAGTGCGTAGTTGAGAAAATTGATGCTTTGCGGGCGGTGGGCGATATCGATGGTATAGCTGATCAGTTTGAAGGTATAGAAAGAAATCCCTACTGGAATGATCCAGTCGGATTCAATTGGACCAGGGGCAATTGACCCAGTTGACAGAAACGCAACACCTGGTACGACAACCGGCCCGAACTTGAAAAACAGCAGAGGCAGGAGGTTGACGGCCAGACAAAAATAATAGTAAGCCTGCTTGTGCCGGGACGCGCGCACCAACTGCTTGAGCAGCAGGTAGCTGAACAGGATTTCGACCGCCACCAGCACAGGCAACCAGGGCTGGACCCAGCCGTAAAAAACAATACTTGCCAGCAGCAGAAACCCGTTTTGGAGTTTTGTGCTGCGCAGCGACCAGTAAAGCAGCAGTACGATTAGAAAATAAAATAAAAATGTGGGTTCTGTAAAAGCCATAGCCAAAGCCCAACCGCACTCAGAGATGCTCTCAATTATATCGAAATAGCCGGTAGAATTTGATTAAGTTGCTCTACATCCAATACCAAGGGTTACAGATCCAAAGCGGTCATGCTTTAATCACCGGCAAACCGTCGACCCAATCGATTAAGGCACGCGAAAGATACCAGGATTGTCCCATATTGGCATTGCCCTGGAAGAACAGGTGAACCTGCCCGTCACGATCGGTGAAAGCAAAGGGGTGTCCGGATTCGCTGGAGTTCCAACTGCCGGGTCGGCCGTTTGGCAGCAGCGGCTGGTTTGAAAGGCGCCGCCAGTTGAGCAGGTCATCCGAAACCGCGCAGCCGATTTGCTGGGGGGCGTTATTGTAGGCACCGCCGTAAAACATGAAGAAACGCCCGGCATGGGTGCACAGGGCCGGGGCCTCGATACAGTCCTGTTCCCAGGGCAGTTCAGGGCGCAGAATGGAATCGTCACAGCGCTGAGTCCAGGCTTCTCGAACGAAGCCCGAGGCCAGCCCGGCGGATGCGACACCCAACATCTGAACCTTCATGGCTGGGTCGCGGGTGGCGAAGAACAGGTACAGCAGGTCGCCGTGGGCGATCACATCCGCGTCGATGGCGCGGCCAACATTCCAACTGCCATGAGGCGAAAAGATCGGGTTGGTTGGGTTACGGGTAAAGTTTAACCCATCATCCGACCAGGCGTGACAGATGGCATCTTTGGGACCGTTGCCATAGGTCTGATAGAACAGGTGCAGGCGTTCTGCGCCGCGGGGGCCATCTGGCAGCGCCGCGCCGCTTCGGCGCACTCCTGGAGTGTCGCGCCCTGGTGAGGGCAGCACAATCGCGCCGGGAGCGCACAGCCCGTTGGCTTCGTAAGGCGCGGCGGGCAAAATTTCGCCGGCCTTGGTCCAATGCTCCAGATCTGGCGAGGTGGCGACACCGATGGCATAGCCTTTCAGCGAGCGTTCCTGATGGAATGAAAGCGAATAATACAGCCAATAACGTTGGTTAAAATAAACCACGGCGGGGTCTTTTGAAAAAGGACGGTTGTGATCGGTATCGGCGAAATGCATGCTAACCTCCGGAAGGATATTATTGGTAAACCGGGTGGGGCTCAATGCCCCCCTCCTTGCGGGTATCGGATCCGATGTCCAGGAATTCATTCGACTTGTGCGGGTATGCGCTCCAGGCCCAGGGCTTCGGCAGCGCGCAGGCGGTACAGGCCATCGCTTAGCATGTAGCCATCTCGCAATCGGCGCACCTGAATGGGTGGGGTGATGCCCATCTGGCGGGCGCGTTCGATGGCTTTTTCCAACCTGGCGGGGTCGAGTTCGAGGGACTGCTGGTAACTGTTCAGCCGGATCCGGTTGATGGGGATTTCGACCCATGTCCCCCTCTGTGCGGGTACGCCAGCAGTGGCGGCTGGTGGAGCGATTTGGGGCATGCCGGCCGGAGATTGGAGCACCAGGCGAAACCCGGTCTGGTGTTCGAAGGCTTCCAAAATTTCGGCTGGGGCGGCGGCGGCCAACACCGCGCTGACCTCGTTTTTTTCCGGATAGATACTGGGACCTTTAAGGATGGCCACCCTGGCTTTGGCCAGCAGCGCGCGCGCCACTTCGAGGATCGCGCCCTGGTTGGGCTGCGGGTTGACACTCAGCCGCCAACCGGTCTGGCGGGCCAGATCGGCTATTTGGGACGAATAACGTTCGGCCACCGGGCGCGAGATAAAAGACAGCACAATCTCCTCGTCTTTTAGGCTGGTGCGGTACAGCGTGCTGCCATCCAAAGCGGACTTGATCATCGTGTAAGCGGCGTTGATCTCCATGCGTTGGCCGGCGGGCGCGGCTGCAACCGGCGTGGCAGTGGAGGGTGCTGCCGCGCTGAGGGTCAGGTCCCAGCCGCTGATGGCATGGAAGCGCGCGCAGACCTCAGCCGCCTGCAAAACTTCCACAGAATGCACCTCTCCTGGCGGGTAATGCGGCGGAATAGTCACGGCCAGACGTTTCTGATCGCGGTGGATGGCCGGAGTTTTGACAATTTGCCAGCTTTCCGGCATCAGTTCGCGCACCAGGGCGTTAAGCGCGCCCTGGTTGGTTTCGGTGGTGACCTCTACCTGCCAGCCGGTGAGCTGTTCGAGCGCGGTAATGGCACCTGCTTGCTGTGCGAGCGCGGCATCGGGGAAATCAAAGGTCAGGGTGAGGATGTGATCCTTCAGACGGTAGCCGCTTTTGCGCAGGCGCGCGGCGGGTTCAGCATCTTTCGGAAAGTGAGCGTTGGCGATGGCTAGAGCCTGGTTGGGTTCCATGCGTGTTGGAATGCTAGCGGAATGTGCCCCTCCTTGGGGGTATGGTGCAAAAGGCGCCAATTCCGCCGGGGTGGGCAGTTCTGTGCCCAACACGGCGAGCACTGCTTCGGGGTAAACTGCCTGCTCCAGCCCGGGAGCAAACTCCACCCACAGATGGTCACTTTTCAGATCCAGGCAGCGCACGGGCGTTGTGTCTGCGCCTTGCAGCACCAGCCACTTGCCGGCCGCATCTGTAAACCGGGCCATTTGTGCGTGGCGCTGGCGATTCAGTTCACTCTGCTGGGTGCGCGGGTCATCCAACGGATTAATCAGGTCGGGTTTGATAAAACGGGCGGGTTGGTCAAAACTTAATTCTAGCGTTTGTCCGGCTCGCGGCATATGCACAATGCGCTGTCGGGCGCTGAGCGCTTTTTCAAGGCTGGCGCGGGCGGGCGCATCGCCGTGAACCAGCAGCACATGCTCGGGGGCAAGAGTTTCGGTGAGATTAATGATCTGCGATTCGTCCGCGTGGGCCGAAAGGGAGTAAGTGGCGATGCGGCACTGCACATCTATTTTTTGCCCGGCCAGGCGCAGGCTGCCCGAACCGCGTTCGCTGAGTTCCTGCAGGCGCCGGCCGGGCGATTCTTCATCCTGGTAGCCGGTGAGTAGAATGGCGTTTTCGGGTTTGGAGGCCAGGGCGGCGGCGTAGCTGAGCGAAGGGCCACCGGCCAGCATACCGGAACTGGCCACAATCACCGCCGGGCCTGGGTTCCAGAGGATGGCGTTGCGCTGCTCTCTGGAGGTGACCGGGCGGATATGTTCGTTAAAAAACGGGCCGGAGAGGGGTGGTTGGGCCGCAACCCCGGCGCTGCCTTTGCTGGACTGGCTCCTTCCGATTAATTCCTGCAGGGAAAGGGGCAGGGCGTCGGCAAAGCTGGGATACACCTGGCAGATGGCGCGCACCATGCCGTCGGCCCAAATGGGAATGGCGGGCAGTTCACCGTGCCGCTGATATTCGGCGATGATGAGCAATATTTCCTGGGCGCGGCCCAACGCAAAGGCCGGAATCAGCACTTTACCGCCCGCGCCGGTAACCTGGATGATGGTTTCGATCAGTTTGCGCTCCTGTACGGCACGGTTGGCGTGCAGCCTGCCGCCGTAGGTGCTTTCGACGATGAAGGCGTCGGGGTGAAAAGCGGGCGGTCTGGCGCCATCCACGGCGCGTTGGGGCGTGATGGAGATGTCTCCACTGATCAGCAGGCGGCCTTCTGCGCTTTCCAGGCCGATCATGGCAGCCCCGGCGATGTGCCCGGCAGGGAAGAAGGTGGCAGCCAGCCCGTCGGCCAGCGCCAGGCGCGTTTTGAACGGCACGGGGACCATGGCAGTCATCAGGCGCTGTACGGCCACATCGTCAAAAAGCGGCAGTTCGCCTTCCTCATCGAGACGGCTTTGCATGATGCGGCGCGAATCCTGGTGCAGGACGCGGGTCAGCGCCAGGGTGGGTGCGGTAGCATAAACGGGCACATCCGGGAAACGTTCCAGCACCAATTCGAGCGCACCGGTGTGGTCGGTGTGGGCATGGGTGACCAGCACGGCGTCGAGCTTGCCGGAGCCACTTTCGAGCCGGCTTAAATCGGGCAACTGGTCGGGTGCCAGCCCGGCGTTGGCCCTGGGTGAGGGGCGGATACCACAATCCACCAGCACCCGCCGCCCGGCGGTTTCCACCAGAATACCGCTCGCGCCAACTTCATCGGCGCCTCCCAGGAATGTGATTTTCATGCGCAGTTCCTTGCTGAAACCAACGGACCTAAATCGTTTCCACCTTCATCCACAGCGCCCGGTTGGGGCGAATGGTTCCGGCAAATTGCGCACCGATCTGGCTCGGGTCGGTGGGCGTCAGGCGGAAGCGGGCGGCGGTCATGCTGAAGGTCAGCACCATCTCCAATAGGGCAAAGCTGTTGCCCAGACACACGCACGGGCCACTGGCGAATGGGATATAAGCCGGTTTGGGGCGGCCAGCCGCCTGTTCGCCAAAGCGTTCCGGGTCGAAGGCTTCGGGGTTTTCCCAGATGCCAGGGTAGCGGTGGACCACATAGGGTACCAGCACCACCATGGATCCGGCCGGGATGGTGTAGCCGCCGATGGTATCTTCTTCAATATTCTGGCGAGCCAGCAGGGCGGTGGGTGGGTAAATGCGCAGGGTTTCATCCACTACTTTGCGGCTGTATTTGAGCTTAGGCACGTCCACCGCAGCCAGATTGTTCAATGCGCGGCAGGCTTCATCGGCCAGGCGGGCGGCCACCTGCGGGTGCTGGCCCAGCAGATACCAGCCCCAGGTGAGGCTGCGGGCGGTGGTTTCGAAGCCGGCGAAGAACAGGGTGGCGACTTCATCGCGCAACTGCTGCTCGGGGAGCTGATACCCTGTTTCGCTGTCCTGTGCTTTGAGCAGGATCGAGAGGATGTTATCACCGCCCTGCTTGCGCCCGGCGGCGATGCGGGCGGCGATGAAGGCATCGATGACCTGCATGTTGTGTTGGAAGCGGCGGTGGCTGGGCAGCGGGAAGGAGATGGGCAGGATACCGCCGGCTGAAAGCCGGCCCGGAATGAAGGCAAAGGCCTCGCGCAAGGCCCGGCCCACTTCTTCCATTTCTTCGCCCAGGTCGATGCTGAACATGGCGCGGCCGATGATGCTCATGGTCAGGCGCATCATTTCCTCATCTACTTGCACGGGTTTGCTAGCGTCGGAAGCCGCCTGCCAGCGTTCGAGCATGGCCTGGATCACCTCGGCCATCATGGCGGTGTAGCGGGTGATAGCGCCGGGGGTGAAAAACGGGCTCATCAGGCGGCGGTCCTGCAGCCAGGTTTCGCCGTCGCTGGTCACCAGGCCCTGGCCCAGCATCAGGCGCAGGCCATCATAGCCCATGCCTTTGACATAATTCTTCTGGTTCTTCACCAGCACCTGGTGCACGTGATCGGGGTTGAACAGCACGTAAGAGTGCAGCGGCCCCAGTTTCATGTAGACGATGTCACCATAGGTCTGGCGCAGCGCCAGGTGGGTTTGCAGCATATCCCGCCCACCCATTTGCAGGGCGTTGCCAATGATCGGCAAGCCGCGTGGGCCGGGAGGTAGGCGCAAATTAATTATTGGGTCAGTCATTATTTTCTCCAGATCAATGTGTCTGTTACTGATATTTTGATATCACAGGCAAGGTTTGGCTGTGAATTTAATAGCTTTCAAACAACATTTTAGCACTTTTCCAACTTTTTCAGGTTGGTTTGTCTAAGGAGACCTTGCTACAAAAAGAGCCCCTCCGGCTGAATTGTGAGTGAACACAATTGCCTGCCGGAGGGGCGTTTTTTTAAGACGAATGGGTTTGCCCGGACGCGAAGTTCACCCGGCCCGGGCAATGGGATTAATGGTAGATCAGGACGAGAATATAGCGATAATTGACGAACACATTGACCAAAGCAACGTTCTTCAGGCCAGTGCTGCCAGTCACTTGTACCGCGATCGGCTGATTTCCAGGAACAAACCCGGCCGTGTAGGTAACGGTTTGGCCGGCAGTCTCAAAGATTCCATCATTGTTCAGGTCCCAGGCATAGGTGGCCGGACCACCGGTTGGGTCGGTAGCCGTGGCGGAAAGCTGGATTCCCGCGCCCTGGTTAACCCGGTAGGGTCCTCCGGCATTCGCGGTGGGCGCTGGTGTTTCCCAATAGAAGGTTGCAACCATTGGGTCATGATCGCTGGTTCCGCGTGCCCCATCCCCGGTATAGTCCGAGGGGAAATCGCTGTTGATATGGGCAATCCGGAACTGATGCAGATTGGCCATCATCGCCTGGCTGACAAACACCTGGTCGAGGGTCTGCGCCATACCGAGGTAGACGTAGCTGTAAGCAGTTTCAGGAGCCTGCTTAACGAGCACATCCCACAGGTTGGTCAGCCCCAGACCGGGTGCATACAGTGAACCGAGCTGGTCGGTTGAGCCGGGCTGCCCAATGGGTGCCACCGGATCATCCGGGCGGGGATAAACGTTGAGGTCACCGCCCAGTACGACGCGCGCATTGGCATCCGCGGTTTCGATGGCCTTTACGATGGCCGCATTGTATTTGGCTTCTTCAGTGCGATATGGGACGCAGGAGTCGGGCCCACTCTTGAAGTGGTTGTTAATTATGTAGACGTTTTGAGTTTGCGAACTGCCTACGCCGATGCTGGTCTGGTTCACCTGGAAGAGCGCGACAACGGGCGCACGCGGGAAGACCCAGGCAGTATCGCAGGCAGTAACGCCAGCGGGCAATACGGCATTCAAGGTCTTCGGATTGGAAACCTGGGCATTGTTAGCAACTGATGCTCCAGGATAGTCTAATACCGGATCACCCCCCAAAATGGGGTCACCCACAGGGTTTGCGAGTTGTACGCGGTTGGTGCGATACATGTACGCAGGCAGAATTCCCCGCAGATCGGAACTGTCGCGGTCGAAGGCGGCGTCATAGGTTGGTCCGCCGAGTGCGGTGATCTTGAGTGCCAATTCTTGCAGGACGTCCGGCTTACCATCGGCATTATCGGTTGTGCCACAGGCAAGCGCGCCAGCGGTTACGGTGCAGATATCCTGGTTTTCAACTTCCTGCACCATTAGAATATCCGGGCTGTGCAGGTCAGTGATGATCTGGTTGGCAATGTCGGTCAGGCGTTCCTGGTAAACGGCATCGCTGACCGGAACATAGTCATAAGGTGGTGTGACCGCGGAGGTGAATGGGACCACCATCGGACAACCTGAGTCTGTCGTAAAATCGCAGCCAGAGAAGGGATTGTCGCGAAAGTCGTACAGGTTTTCCAGGTTATAGTCGGCGATGGTGTAACCCAGGCTGGGGTCAACCACCTGGGGCGGTTGGTTGGCAGCCGGATCTGGGCCAAGGTCGAAAGTGGGTTGACTGGTTACTTCGATTCGGTATTTGCTAAAGGAATAGTTGATGCCGCCGGCCGGGGTATTGGTTACCGTGGAGAAGGTACGGGCGGGGTCGATCAACGCATTGACATCATTGACTGTGGCCTTGAGACCCCAACTGCCCATCAGAATGCGGTAGCCGTTGCCATCCCAGGTGGTGGCATCATAGTTGTCATCCAGCGGGTGGGCATCGCGGAATGCCCGGTTCTGGTAGGGCGCAGCGCGCTGGGCAACCGTGGAATCGGGGCTCACCAGCCAGATTTCGCCATCCGGCGGGCTGAAAACACTGCGCCCGGAGATCACCAGGCTGTTTAGCGGTACCTGAGCGCGCATGCCCTGGCGGCGTTCCCAGTAGCGGTTGGCATCTGCCAGGCTAACGGGTGGGTTGGCGATAAATGGCGGAATTTCAGTCGCGAGTTCTACATTGGTGCGGGAGACCGGCATGATCAGGCTTGGGCTGGTCAGTTCGGTCATGTTGAAGTATTCGATCACCAGGCCAGAGATAGTGACTTCATCTCCAACAGTGGGGGTGTAGGTGGTGGCTCCCGGCGCGCTCATAGTGGCGATGGTGCTCATATACACGAACAGGCCATCCGAGGTACTCGTATCGCCGTCGGCTTGCGGGGTGGTATTCTGAATGAAAAAGCCGTAATAGGCGTTAGCCGATGCCTTGATAGGCTGCAGCGTCTTTTCGTAGATGACACCTGTAATGGCGACCGTCTGACCCAAATAAGCCGCGTTATGGGTAGATGCAACTGTTGCGTCGCCGATCGGACCGTTGACCGTTCCGATTGGCAATACCAGGTAGGTAGTCAGGCCAATTGTGGCAATGCGGGTACGATTCTGGTCATCACTAATCGTACAGGGCAGGCTCTTTGCCCCACTGGTAGTTGCAGCACTGGCCCTTGTTGAATAGGAGAATAGATTGTCAGCCGCCGTGACATCCCCGCCCTGGGCCCCATCATCATAAAATGTTTGGGTGGGAGAGCCGCCGATTGTCGTCAAATCGCAACTCACACCGAAGGAGACGCTGGGGGGGTTGGTACCAGGAGTCACAGCCATGGTCAGCAGCGTGGTAGTCTCACCCGAAATCAACTTATTAGGTGTAGCCGCCCCGGTAGCTTTGGGATTGGTGGAGCAGGTTGGGCAAATGCCAAGGATCGAAAAATCATCGATGGCCAGAGCCTGGGCATTTGAGGTAGTGGTGGTGGCGGTAGACGAGTAATTCCACGCCAGATACAGATCGCTGCCAACCGGAACTGATACGGCTAAATCCTGGTTGGATACGGCAATGGTTGTCCCAGGGGCGGAAGCATATCCGGCATTATCCGCATCGGGTACGAAGTTGGTCTGGAATTGCGCGGGTGCCGCAGTCCAGGCTGTTCCGTTTAAAGAATAGTAGAGCTGAACGGTGAACCCATTTGGGTTTGAGCCGTTACGGTACTTTTCGACATTGTAGGATAAGCTAACCGCGATGAGATCGGTTTCGGTGCTGTTGGTAAAGTGCGCGTAGAGGTTACCGCTTTTGGTTGCTGAGCTGGAAGATAGGAAACCGACGGCGCGATCGGTGGCGGCAGCTGCGTCACCTGCGCCGAAGTTATAAATACCGTTGCTGGCGGAGGTCCCCATGCTGTTTCCGCCTGCTCGCTCTGTGAGGAATGTGGCGGCGGAAAACAAACCGACAGTGCGTACATTCAGCCCATCTTTGGTCACGCCCCAACCGTTTGGCAGCCCAGCGGTGGCAGTGGGCCCAATTCCATCAAAATTTTGGGTTACGGGAGTAGTGCTGGAGAGTGCAAGCGCAACGCCCGTCGCCTGTACCGATTGGGGGGCAGAGCCGCCAAACAGCACGCTGAACAACAATACGCTGGCTACTACCAGATTCCACAGTCGCATTTGACCTTTCATCACGATATGCCTCCTGAAATGATGATCGATTGGATTTACCCAACCCGGCAACCGGAATGATTGCGGGTTCCTGTATGGACCTAATGGGGAGTGCTTCGTTCGTGCAGGTGCCGCATGGCAGGGTGTTATCGCCGAACGAATCGGGATACCTCTCATTTTATCTTAAATATGCTGGATGAGTTTAAATCCGATTGGATTATGTACGACCAGCAGTTTAAACGGCTGTCCGCCGTTCGCCCAAATTTCCAGCGGGCGTTTCTTGCCCCGCAGCCGATGCGTATACCAGAGATTTGGGGCCTGTCAGGAAGAATGATTATAATAGACGAAAATAGGGATGCGGGTGATGATCCGGGACATTCATTTCACCTGTTTCGTCGGGAGCGATCCATGCCAAAGACTCTGCTGCTTGAAAATGTCGCGCCCCTTTTGCAGACCTGGCCTTCAGACCAGCAAGGCGATTAAAAACATGGCGATCATGAAGAAAATCATGCCCGCTAATATCATGGAATAGTTCCTGGGGGCAATGTGCCCGCTTTGATCCAGCTTTCGGATCAATGGGAACAACCGCCAGTAAAAGGAGGCAATCGCGAGCACCATTACCAGGGCGCAGATGCGTTGAGTCTGCGCGTCTGCATAGAGGATGATCACAGTCAGGAGCAAAATGAAGATCAGTTTTGACCCGGCAACCCAATACATCAGATATTTTATAAAATCGTGAATTTCCGGATATTGCTTTGATTTTTCCCACGCGGTAAAAATGCCGGCCGCATTACCAATTTTTGAACCGGGGGCAAAATAGAGCATCAAGATATTGGACAACTCCAACACAACAAATCCAATCATTACAATTTGAATCAGCGTCATCGGTTTGCCCTGCCTCTCTCCTGGTCAGTTTTCTGAACGTTTGATAAGGACTCATTATGGCATAAAAAATACAAAAAACACCTACAATTTAGCGCATCCTTTTTGAGTTTGCGGGTTGAAATTGGTGTAAGGAGAATACCGACCTGGATATTGGTGGAATGTGATGAGGAGGCTGGTACACAATGCTTGTTCGAATGTTGGTGACCCAATGATCGGGGGCAATGCGCCGCACGTCACAGGGAGCTATCTCATTGATTTCAAAATGGGGAACTCAGAGGAATTGATATTTCAATCGACAGGGGCAGCGTTCGAACCTTCATGGCAGCCGTAAACTTACCATATTTTTTCTATCTGAAAATGCAAACACATGCTAAGATATAAAGTAGATCTTGTGGATTGATAAAGGAGTAAGTGACATGAACATACGATATAGCACCGGTCCAAACGATATTAAACATTATTCTACTCAGCAATTACGGGACGAATTCCTGGTCTCTGGATTGTTCCAAGCTGATGAAGTGAGTGCAACCTATAGTCATGTAGACCGTGCTGTGGTTGTGGGTATTATGCCGGTCAAAGAGATCGTAAATATCGAAAAAGGCATGGACGTATGGAAAAATTTTGGCACGCACTTTTTTTTGGAGCGCCGCGAAATGGGTATCTTCAATATCGGCGGAACAGGCTCTTGTACGGTCGATGGCAAAGAATACCAGTTGGCTACTCAAGATTGTATCTACATTACCAAAGGGGCCAAAGAAGTGAGCTTTGCGAGTGAAAATGCTGCAAACCCCGCGAAGTTTTATGGCGTAAGCTATCCGGCCCATACCAGCCACGAAACAAGGTTTATCTCTATCCGTGAGGCGGCCAAAAAGCCACTCGGGGAACAAATGACCAGCAACAAACGGGTGATCAATCAGTTTATCCATCCGAATGTGCTGCCTACCTGCCAACTTAGCATGGGATTAACCATTCTGGAAGAGGGCAATGTGTGGAACACGATGCCGGTACACACCCATGAGCGCCGCATGGAAGTTTATTTCTATTTCAATATCAAAGATGGCAATGTGGTATTTCATTTTATGGGTCAACCACAAGAGACCCGGCACATTGTGATGAAGAATGAAGACGCCGTAATATCTCCCAGCTACAGTATCCATGCAGGCTGTGGTACAGCCAGCTATGCTTTCATCTGGGCAATGGGCGGTGAAAACCAGGCCTTTGATGATATGGATGGTGTAGCCACTGGCGATATCCGGTAATGTGTAACACAAACAGGCCACCTCAATGAGGGATCTGGCAATCAGGGTCTTTTGGATATTACCGCAGCACTCAAATGGGTGAAGCTGAATATCGCTGCATTGGGTGGAGATCCAGACAATGTCATGATCTTTGGCGAGTCCGGTGGCGGTGGAAAAACATCCTGCCTGTATGCCATGCCTGAAGCTGCGCCCTATTGCAATAAGGCATCGATTGAGAGTGGACCAGGCGAATGATGTGCTTTCTGTTCATGAAGAAAACTACCTGCTCCTGTTCCTTCCTGAATGGAGAAGGGCCTTATACAAAATTTGTGGTTAACAAGATATGAACCCCCGTTCGTTTGGACGGAGGTTCATATCTTGTTATTCCAACAATTTTTAGTCGGGGCGAAAGGATTTGAACCTTCGACCTCTTGCACCCCATGCAAGCGCGCTAGCCGGACTGCGCCACGCCCCGAACAACGAGCCGAATTATAGTATCAATTGTGGTTTTTGACAACCCTTGATTTTTGAAAATTTCACGGAACGCTGTGGTGCAGGCGGCAGCCAGGGAGTCGCTCATTTGGTTTTGGAGCCTGCTGCCAGATATTTGCGTTGCCATTCATAAAGCCGGTTGAGCGCTTCAATGGGAGAGAGCGCGTTGATGTCCAGGCTACGCAACTCGTCCAGCATGGGGTTGGTCTCCGGAAAAAGGGTGAGCTGCTCGGGGAGGTTGGGGTTGATGTGCACGGCTTTGCCAGAGGAGGCTTCGAGCTGCGCCAGAATCTCGCTGGCGCGCTGGATCACGGGGCGCGGCAGGCCGGCCAACTGGGCCACGTGAATGCCGTAAGAGCGGTCGGTGCCGCCGGCGACAATTTTATGCAAAAAGACCACATGGCCTTCCGATTCACTGACCGCCACGTTGTAATTGCGCACCCCGGGCAGCAGGTCCGAAAGCTGGGTGAGTTCGTGATAATGGGTGGCAAACAGGGTGCGGGCGCGCAGGCGTGGGTGGTTGTGGATGTATTCAACCACGGCCCAGGCGATTGAAAGCCCATCATAGGTGCTGGTGCCGCGGCCGATCTCATCCAGCACCAGCAGTGAGCGCGGGGTGGCGTGGTTGAGGATATTGGCGGCTTCGATCATTTCTACCATGAAGGTGGATTGCCCGGCATGGATTTCATCCTGCGCGCCGATGCGCGTGAAAATGCGGTCAACCAGGCCAATCTGCGCTTCGGCTGCCGGCACAAAACTGCCCATTTGCGCCATCAGCACAATCAGGGCCACCTGGCGCAGGAAGGTGCTCTTGCCCGACATATTAGGACCGGTGATCAGGCGCACAATTTCGCCAGCTTCGAACGTGGTGTCGTTGGGCACAAAGCGCTCGCCGCTGCTGCGCGGGCTGCGTTCCACCACCGGGTGACGCCCATCCCGAATTTCAAGGGTGGTGTCGGTAGAAATGCCCGGGCGGGTGTAACCGTAGAGCGCCGCCGCTTCGCTGAGGGCCGCCAGCACATCCAGTTCGGCCAGGGCGCGGGCGGTATCCAGCAGGGCGCGGCTGGCGCCGGCCAATTGCACGCAGGTCTGGCGGAAGATGCGCGTCTCAATTTCTCGAATGCGCTCCTCGGCATTGAGTACGAGCGCTTCATATTCCTTCATCTCCGGTGTGATAAAGCGTTCGGCGTTGACCAGGGTTTGCTTGCGAATGTAATCGGCAGGAGCGCCGCCGGCGGCGCCGCGGCTGATTTCAATGTAATAGCCAAAAACCTTGTTATAGCCCACTTTGAGCGTTTTAAGCCCGGTACGTTCGCGCTCTACTGCTTCCAGGTTGGCCATCCATTCGCGGGCATGGCGTGAGGCTTCAATCACCCCATCCAGTTCGGCTGAATAACCCGGGCGAATGATGCCGGTATTTTGCAGGGTGGCGGGAGGGTCATCGCTGATGGCAGCCTCCAGCAGGGCCAGTTCGCTGCCGCACAGGTGAAAACGCTCCAACACCGGCTGCAGCGCCGGGGCGGTGGTGCCGAACAGGGCGCGGATTTTTGGCAGGCCGCGCAGCGAGGCGCGCACGGCGGTCAGATCGTTGGGCAGGGCATGCCCCGAAATGATGCGGATGCTCTGACGTTCCAGATCGACCAATCTTTTTAATCCCGCGCGCAGTTCGGCGCGCAACAGACCCTGCTCAATCAGGGTCGCCACGCCATCCTGGCGGGTGTGGATGGCGTCCGGGTCGAGCAGCGGCTTGCTGACCCACTGGCGCATTAGGCGCTTGCCCATGGCAGTGACTGTGAGATCTAGCACATGCAGCAGCGAGCCTTCGACGCTGTTCTGGCGGATGGTCTCGGTCAGTTCCAGGTTGCGCCGGGTGGCGGCATCCAGGGTCATAAATTCGCTCAGGCTGTAGGTGGAAAGGGCAGTGAGCAGCTTAAGCGCGGCCGGTTGGGTTTCTTCGAGGTACTGCAATAAAGCGCCGGCCGCCCGCACTGCCGCCGGCAGTCCGCGCAATCCGAAACCGTCCAGGGTGGCCACATGAAAATGGCTTTCCAGCTTTTCCTGGCAGCGATTCAGTTCAAAGCGCCAGGCAGCCCAGCGTGTCTGATGCCCAGGAATGCCTTCGGGCAGTTGCGCGGGCTCTGGCAGCAAAATTTCGGCCGGGCGCAGGCGCAACACTTCACCGCGCAGGGCGGCGGCACGATCTGCACCGGCGATTTCGGTGGTGGTAAATTCGCCGGTGGTAATATCCACCACGGCCAGCCCAAAGCGATCATCCAGCGCGGTGAGCGCTACCAGATAGTTGTTGCGGTCGCCGTGGAGCAGCCCGGGCTCAATAATGGTGCCAGGGGTCACCACCCGCACCACCTCGCGCGCGAACAGGCCGTTTTTAGCGGGCTGATCGCCCATTTGCTCGCAAATGGCCACATGGTAGCCTTTATCGATCAGGCGAGCCAGGTAGTTTTCCACGGCATGATAGGGAATACCGGCCATGGGAATGCGCACACCTTTGGCTACCGGGCGCGAGGTGAGCACAATATCGAGCTCGCGCGCGGTAATTTCGGCATCCTGATCGAAGGTTTCATAGAAATCGCCCAGGCGGAAGAAAAGAATCGAGCCGGGGTACTGGCGCTTAATTTCGAGATACTGCTGGCGGATTGGAGTGGCATCATCAGACATGGGTTCATTCTACGAGCAGGCGAATTTTTCGGCAAGGGGAACGGGCGATATTTTGAGAATGCTCTATAATGGATTGTGCGAACTAACCACCCTCGGAAAGGTGGCATCCAAGCGGAGGGAATGTGAACGATCTGGCAGATAACGAGCATGTGCTATTTCAGGGGGTAGAACTGGGGATTGGTACCTGGGCCTGGGGAGACCGGATGTTTTGGGGCTACCGGCAGGGATACACCGAAGAGGACCTGAAATCCGCATTTGACACCTGCCTGGCAGCCGGGGTCACATTTTTTGATACGGCAGAGATTTACGGGCAGGGCCAATCGGAAAAGCTGCTGGGTGGTTTTCTGAAAACGACGAACACCCCCCTCAAGGTGGCGAGCAAGTTTATGCCCTATCCCTGGCGCCTCACCGGTAAAGCGCTGGGGCGGGCGCTGCGTGCCAGCCTGGCGCGCCTGGGGCGCGAAAAAGTGGAACTATACCAGATCCATTTTCCACTGCCGCCGGTGCGCATCGAGACATGGATTGAAGCCATGGCTGAGGCGCATCAGGCCGGGTTGGTGGAGGCCATCGGTGTTTCCAATTTTGACCGGAGTCAAACTCAGCGCGCCTACGATGTGCTGCAGCGCGAAGGTCTGCGCCTGGCAGCCAACCAGGTGGAATATCACCTGTTGGACCGCCAGATTGAAACCAACGGCCTGCTGCAGCAGTGCCGCGAGATGGGGGTGAAAATCATCTCATACAGCCCACTGGCTCAGGGTGTGCTGACCGGGAAATATACCCCGGAAAAATTGCTGCCGGGCTTCCGTGGGCAAAAATATAATCGCAAGCTGCTGGAGAGGGTCAAACCGCTGATTGGGTTGATGAAGAAGATCGGCGCCGACCATGGCGGAAAAAATGCGGCTCAGGTGGCGATCAACTGGTGCATCTGTAAAGGCACCCTGCCCATCCCCGGCGTCAAAACAGTGGCGCAGGCCGAGCAAAACTGTGCCGCGGCAGGCTGGCGTCTGACTGAGAACGAAATGTTTCTCTTAGACGATGTCAGTGCGCAGGTTTTGAAAGAAACGTGAAGCGTTTGGTATAATTGCCGCTATGACTGAAGAAACCCAAGCCCAATTTGTGCCTTTTCATGCCATTAACCAATTTATGATGGCAGAGTACCGGCAGGAAATCCTGCACAAGGTGTTCAGCCGCCTCGATCAACTGCCTGTGGGGCGGAAAAGTACGCTCCAGAACCAGATCAAGCGCTATCTGAAGCTGCCCGGTTTTCGGAACGGCGCCCTGGCGCCGCTGTCGTTGAAGGTGAAAGGCGCGGGCACTGTTTTTGAACAGCACCCGGATTTTGTGGCACAGATTTTGATGGCGTGGTCAGAGTTGAACCTGGAACTGCGCCAGCAGATCTATGATCTGCTGGTGGAGCGTAAGTGGGAACTGCTGCCGGCGGATGTGGACCGCAGCAAACTGCCCGGATTTTTGGCGCGTTGGCCGAAGGAAGATAGCTACGATGTGCTAGATGCCGCTTTTGCGGCCAAATATCCGGATGTGAAGGCGCACGAATACGATATTCGCCTGATGATCGTATGGCTAAGCGGACGGCTGCCGTATGATATGGATGAAGACGAAGAAGAAGACGAAGTCTAATAAAGTAGAAGGCGGGGGTACACCCCGCCTTTTTTATTCTGTGAAATCAATTTCAATTTCGGCCGCATCTTCCAGACTGCCGGATGCCGTAATTTTGATTTCGGCAAACAACACTTCCTGGTTGGCCGAAATAATGTGGCGTTTGACCAGTTCGAGCATGGCCAGAAACGTCACCACGATTTCGAGCCGGGTGCGGTTGTGCAGCAATTTGTTGAAAGTAGCACCGCCGCCGGCGCGCAAGACAGTGAGAATGGATAGGATGCGGTCGCGGATGGTAACGCGCGGCAGATTTACAACCTGGTCTAGCGCGGGCAGGGCATGTTTGCCGCCAAAAATACGCCATCCGGCGCGCACCAGATCCTGGAGGGTAACACCACTCAAATCGATATGTGTTTCGGTTTTAAATACTGGCATAGAAACGCGCAGGTAAGTGCGCAGCCCCTGGCTGTGGCGGATTTCGATCCAGGCTGCCAACTGCTTGAAGCGCCGATAGAGGATAAGCTGCTGGGCCAGGGCTTCAGCGGGGTCGGTTTCTTCCCCACTGTTTTCCGGGGTGGGAGGGCGGGGCAGCAGCGCCGCAGATTTGATCTGCACCAGGCGCGCGGCGATCACCAGAAAAGCGGAAACCTCGGCGGCGTCATGGTCGATTACGCCGTGGATGTAGGCGAGGTACTGATCGGTGACCTGGGCCAGGGCCAGTTTGGTAATATCCAGCTCGGCACGTTCGATCAGGTCCAATAACAAATCCAGCGGACCGGCGTAGAGATCGGTCTGGATGGTGTAGCCTTGTGTCTGATGGGCGGCAACTTGAACACTCACCCGGTTATTATATTATAATTCAGGCATGGTTCCCGACCGGTTATCGCATCTAGATGAAAGCGGCAGTGCTCACATGGTGGATGTGGGCGCCAAGGCTGACACAGAGCGCTGGGCACAGGCCCGCGGCGAGGTTCATTTGAAGCCTGAGACCGTGGCTTTGGTGCGCCAGGGTTTGTTAAAAAAAGGGGATGTGCTGACCGTGGCGCAAATCGCCGGCATTATGGCGGCTAAAAAGACCTCCGAACTGATCCCACTTTGCCATCCGCTGCCCATCCATCAGGTTGAGGTGGTCTTAACCCTGGATGATCAACTTCCCGGGGTGCAAATTTCGGCCATCGTGCGTACCGCTGGAAAAACAGGGGTAGAAATGGAAGCGCTGACGGCGGTTGCGGTGGCTGCACTGACGGTTTATGATATGGTCAAAGCTGTGGAAAAAACCGGCCGGATTCAGAACATTCGCCTGGTTGAGAAACACGGTGGCAAGAGTGGAGATGTGGTCAATGAATAACGGTAAAAACACAGGCAGCCTGGTATGATGAAAGTTACCCTATTATTTTTTGCCAGTTTTCGAGATCAAGCTAAAACCAGCCGGACCGAGCTGGAAATTCCGGATGACGCGACAGTTGCGGTGGTAAAGGCGATCGTCACCCGCCAGTTTCCGGGCATGCGGGCTTTAATGCCCAACGCGCTGGTGTCGGTTAATCATCAATATGCTTATGACGCCGATGCGGTGCAAGCGGGTGCGGAAGTGGCCCTGTTTCCGCCGGTCAGCGGTGGAAGTGAGTTTGAGACCATTCTCAAGGTCACCTATGAACCGCTGCAACTGGATGCGTTGGTGGAGCAAATTACGCTCGAGACCACCGGAGCGGTGTGTATGTTCAGCGGCATGGTGCGTGGGAAAACCTCGCGGGGAGACGCGCATGACACGCTTGCGCTGGAATATGAAGCTTATATTCCCATGGCCGAAGAACAAATGGGCCAGGTGGCGCGCGAAATTCGCGAGCGCTGGCCGGCCGTGCAAGGAATCATTATCGTACAGCGGATTGGCCGGTTGGAACCAAAAACTCCCACCGTGTTGATTGCCTGCGCCGCGGCGCACCGCGATACCGGCGTTTTTGAGGCGGCGCGCTACGGGATTGACCGGTTGAAAGAGATTGTGCCGATTTGGAAGAAAGAGATTGGAACCCATGGCGAAATTTGGGTGGAAGGTGATTACCACCCTCAGAAAGGTGGCGTCCACCCTCAGAAAGGTGGCGTTCACCCTAATCGGGGGGATTAGCGGACACACTTATCGTAGAACAAGAGGAGGTCCAGCCACCCTCAGAAAGGTGGCCTCCAGCTTGCCTGATCCGCATGGGGAGGATGGCTCGCCCTCCTTTGGTGTTCAGGAGGCGGATATGGAACCTCAGGCAAATATGCCTGAAATCGAAACTCCCCAGGACCTGGCAAAGCGCCTGGGAGTTACATTTCAAGACTGGCTGTTGCTCAGCCGGGCTCTAACTCATCGCTCGTACCTCAACGAACATCCTGAGGCGCTGGAAGACAATGAACGGCTGGAATTTTTGGGAGATGCCGTGCTTGATTTTGCGGTTGGAGCCTGGTTGTATAACCGCTACCCCGAAATGCCAGAAGGTGACCTGACCCGCATGCGCTCCGCGCTGGTTTTTACCGATCAGTTGGCCAATTTTGCGCGGAAGATAAGCCTTGGCAATGCTTTGCGGCTGGGGCGGGGTGAAGTGCACGGCGGCGGGCGCGACCGCGCGCCCATTTTGTGTGATACCTTCGAAGCCGTGGTGGGTGCCATTTACCTGGACCAGGGGCTGCCGGTTGTCTTAAAATTTATGACGCCGCTGCTCAGCCAGGCGGCGGATGAAGTGTTATACACCCACCGCATCGACGATCCCAAAAGCATGTTTCAAGAATGGGTGCAGTCACAGGGATTCCCGGCGCCGCATTACATCACCCGCAGCACATCCGGTCCGGATCACTCCAAAATTTTTGAAGTGGATGTATTGGTTAACGAAGATGTCTATGGCACCGGCAGCGGGCACAGCAAGCATCTGGCTACCAAATCGGCGGCGCGTGAGGCACTCACGCGCCTGGGACTGCTGGGATGACAGAAGCCGAGCAGACGCTTCTTCCACCCTCGGAAAGGTGGCTTCCGCGCCTTAAATCGCTTGAACTGCACGGCTATAAGACTTTTGCGGTGCGCACCGTGTTTGAATTTCCGGGGGTGATCACCGCGGTGGTCGGTCCGAACGGTTCGGGTAAGTCGAATATCGCTGATTCTCTGCGCTGGGTGCTGGGCGAACAATCGTATTCGCTGCTGCGCGGGCGCAAGACGGAAGATATGATTTTCATCGGCTCCGAGCACCGCTCGCGAGCAGGTATGGCCTCGGCAACGGTCGTTTTTGACAACAGCGACGGATGGCTGCCCATCGATTACAGCGAAGTGGCCGTCACCCGGCGTGCTTACCGCGATGGGCAAAACGAATACCTGCTGAACGGTCAAAAAGTTCGTTTGAAAGAAATTTCCGAACTGCTGGCGCAGTCTGGCCTGGCGGAACGCACCTACACAATTATCGGGCAGGGGTTGGTGGATACGGCGCTGTCTTTGAAACCTGAAGAACGGCGGCGATTTTTTGAAGAAGCTGCCGGGATTGGCCTGTACCGGGCCCGGCGTGAGGAAAGCCTGGCACGCCTGGAAAGCACTAAACGCAACCTGGAGCGGGTGCAGGATATTCTGGCCGAGCTGGAACCGCGCCTGGTCAGCCTGGAAAAACAGGCCCGGCGGGTGATTGAATACGAACGCATCAAAGCAGATCTGCGCGTGCTGCTGCGCGATTGGTACGGGTTTCACTGGCACCGCGTGCAGAATGACCTGGCGCACGGGCGCGAGGTAGCGCGCACCCAGGAGGCTCGCCAGGAGCAGGCCCGCCTGCGTCTGGAAGAAGTAGATCGTGAGCTGGATGTGCAGCGCAAAGCGGTGCAGCAGACCCGCGGGCAACTCAATGAACTACATAATCACTCGGCGGAGTTTCACCGTCAGCGTGAAAAAGTGAACCGCGACCTGGCGGTGATGGCAGAGCGCCAGCGCGCCAATCAGGATCAGATTCAGGGCGCGCAGGTGGATCTGGCGCGCCTGGAAGAGGAGCGCAGCGGCCTGGATGAGCGCAGCCAGGGTCTGCTGCAAGAACTGGCCCAACTGAAAAAAGAGCTGGCTGATTCGCAAGAACAGTTGAATGTGGCCCAGGCCGCCTACCAGGCGCGTCTGAAAGAGCGCGACAAACTGGAGCAGGCGCTGCGGGAAGCGCGCCGCAGCCAGGTGAACACAGAAACCCGCCAGGTGCAACTGCGCGCCCACCGCAACGAACTGGCCAACCGCAAGGAAACACTGGAAACCAGCTTGCAGAGCCTGCGCCAGGGGCTGATGCGTGAAATTCAAACCCTGAACGATGCGCGCGGCCGCCTGGAAGAAAGTGGCCAGCGCCGCACCCTGTTGGAAGGGGAAAGACGCAAGGTGGAAGAAGAATTGACTGACCAGCGCCAGGCGGTACAGGAGGGTGAAACCCGCCGGCGCCAGGTGTTGGATACGCGGGGTGCTTTGGAGACCGAACGCACCCGCTTACGGGCCCAACTGGATGTGTTGGATCAGGCCGAGCGCTCTTTTACCGGGCTAAACCAGGGCGCGCGTTTTTTATTGCAATCTGCGCGCCAGGGCAAGCTGCGCGGGAAAACCCAGGCTCTCAGTGCGGTGCTGCAGGTGCCGGCCGAATTGGAACCAGCGATCGCGGCAGTGCTGGGCGAATTTCTGGATGGAATCATGCTGGATGCCCCCGAACAAGTGGAAGAGGCACTGCAACTGCTGGAGCAGGGTGAAAAAGGGCGGGCGGTGTTATTTAGCGATCTGCGCGCCAACGACGAAGCCAAACAGGAATTACTGGACGACCCGGATTGCATGGGAATTGCCGCAGATTTGCTGGCAGGCCACAACAGTCTGGGTGGGCTGGTGCAGACGCTGTTGGGGAAAACCTGGGTAGTGCGCAACCGCGCGGCAGCCCGCCGCCTGGCAGGCCGGCTTGCAGATGGGGCGCGCCTGGTCACGCTCAAAGGCGAGGTTTTTTACCGCAATGGGGTGGTGGTGGCCGGTCAAGATGGCCGGGCCGGAATTATTGGCCGGCCGCGCCAGAAAAAAGAGCTGCAGGATCGCCTGGTTGAGGTGGAGGCCCGCCTGGGTGAGACGCAACAGGCACTGGCAGAAACTGAACAGGCGCTGACGCGGCTGCGGGATGCCGCCCAGACCCTGGAAAAACGTCTGCGGCAGTTGAACCAGGATCTGGCAACCGCAAACCAGCAATTTCAACAGGCCAATCTAGGCGTGGAGCAAAGCCGCCAGCGGCACGATTGGCAGCGCAGCCAGATTACCACCGTGGAAGGCCAGATTCAGAAGACCGATGGGGAAATTGCCCAGCAGCAAGCCGAAATCGAGCGTCTCGACACCCTGGTGCAACGGTTTTCAGAGGAAGTGCGCCAGCACAACCGGGCGCTGGCCAGCTTGCCGGTCGATGAGCTTCAGGCGCAAATGGCGCATTGGTCGACCGGAAGCGCAGTAGCAGAGCGCGCGGTGAAGGAATCGCAGCGCCGGTTGGATGAGCATCAGCGCGTGATCCAGGCCAATCAACAGCGCCTGGTTGTTTTACGCCAGCGTAAGGACGGCTTACAGGGCTCCTTTGGAGAGCTTGAAAGCCAGAGAAACCAACTGCGCGGCGAAGAAAGCGCGCTGAACCAGAAAATTGATGAATACCAAAAGCGCATTGAACCGGTTGAACAGGAATTGGGCCGGTTGGAAGAGCGCTTTACGGCCCTGCAGGCCGACCAGGGGGCAGCCCAGCAGGCGGCGCTGGTTTCGGATCGTTACGCGACCCAGGCCCAAATTGAATTGAGCCGGGTGAGCGAAGCCATGGATGCGCTGCGGCGGCGGATTGAAGATGATTTTGGGCTGGTGGCATTTGAATACAATGCCGATATTACCGGGCAAAGCCCGCTGCCCCTGGATGGCATGGTGGAACAACTGCCCATGTTGACCGAACTGGCCCTGGAAATTGAGGATTTAATCAACCGTCAACGCGGACAGCTGCGCCGGCTGGGTGCGATTAATCCGGAGGCGCACAAGGAGTATCTGGAGGTAAAGGAACGGTATGAATTCCTGGTTCAGCAGGTGCAGGATTTGCGGAAGGCCGATCTGGACCTGCGCCAGGTGATCGCCGAGCTGGATGAATTAATGCGCAAGGAATTTCGGAAAACGTTTGACGCGGTTGCGATTGAATTCAAGCAGATGTTTACCCGATTATTTGGTGGGGGAACGGCTAAATTAGTGCTGGTCGATGAGGATAACCCTACCGAAACCGGCATTGATATTGAAGCGCGGCTGCCGGGGCGCCGCGAACAGGGGCTGTCTTTGCTCTCTGGCGGTGAGCGCAGCCTGACGGCGGTGGCATTAATCTTTGCCCTGTTGAAAATTTCGCCCACTCCATTTTGTGTAATGGATGAGGTGGATGCGGCCCTGGACGAAGCCAATGTGGGGCGTTTCTGCGACCTGTTGAAAGAATTGAGCCAGAAGACGCAGTTTATCGTGATCACTCACAACCGCAACACGGTTCAGGTGGCTGATGTCATTTACGGTGTGACCATGGGGCGCGATTCTGCCAGCCAGGTGATCAGCTTGCGCCTGGACGAAGTTGACGAAGAAATGGTCGGCTGAAAAACCCGCTAAGATAAAAAAAGGTCCGCCTCATTTCTGGGCGGACCTTTTTGTTGTTTATAGTGTTATTTCGCAGGGTTTGGAGCGGGCGTTTCGAGCACCGGGATTTCAGGTTGTACAGCAGACGTATCTGGCAGCACGGGCACATCGTAGGCCGGCAGGGTGGGCAGATACTTGGTCCAGGTGTCATAAATCTTCACATCACTGGCGGCAGACTGAGCCGTAACCCAGGCGTTGAAGTCTTTTTGGCTCTGGGTCGAAATTTCCTGTTCAGTCAGCGGCTGGGTTTCTTTGCCGAGCAGTTGGATGATATGGTAGCCAAAATCACTCTTGACGGGTTGGCTGGTCTCGCCGATGTTTAATTTGAAAGCGGCGTCTTCGAAGGGAGCCACCATCTGACCCTTACCAAACCAGCCCAGGTCTCCACCATTTTCTTTTGAAGCGGTGTCGGTAGAGACTTCCTGCGCGATTTTGCCAAAATCTTCGCCTTTTTTCAGGCGATCTATAACCGCGGTGGCGGTGGCTTCATCCGCGACCAGAATATGGCGGGCCCAAATTTTCTCTGAAGTGCGCGCAACGGCTTTGGTGAATTCTTCCGCAAACTTTTCGCGGAAGACCTGGTAGCGCGCAATGCGGCGGAAATCGGCAGTGGTAAACCCGATGGTAGCCCAACTGGTGGCAACGGTATTTATGTTGTTAGTATAGAGTTCCTCGGTATACGGCGTCGGTGTCGTCGTAATGGTAGGGGTCTCAGTAATCGTAGGCGTTGCGCTGGGGCCGGAAAGGGTTGGCGTAGCCGGGGGAAGTGTATTCGTGGCGGTAGGCACCACCGCGGTGGGGGTACCCACACCCGGGGTGGCCGAGTTGGTCGGCGTTAAGGTGATGGTGGGTGTTAATGTGATGGTGGGGGTGAGGCTGGGGCCAGGTGTGACGGAAGGGGTGAGCGTGATCACCTTTAGCTGCGCGGCGGATAGGGTGGATGTGAGCCACGGCGTGGCAGTTAATGTAGGGGTCTGGGTGCCGTTGGGAAAATATCCGTAATAGCGCTGAACAAATGCGTCCACTTCAGCATCGGTCACGGTAATGCCGCGTTTCAGTGCTTCGCGTTCAATCAACAGGTCGCCGACCATGCGGTCAATTACATCTTTCCCTAACAGCGTGGGTTGGGTAAGCTGCGTGCTGATCTGCTGAAGCTGCGGCGTCAGGCCAAACGGATCACCCTGAAACTGCTGCAAGAATTGATAATATTGTTCAAATTGTTGGATCAGGTTTAACCGTTGGAATTTTGATTCCACCTGATAATCGTGCACAGATACGATCTTATCGCCAACCTGTGCAACCGGGGCGTTATATTTCAATACCAGATTGTCTAATAGGCCAAACGAAATTAGAGCTACAACCAGAAAAGCCACCACGGCGGTGGCGGTCAGCAAATAGCGGCGCTGGATACGTTCGCGTTCCAGCCGCGCCAGATGTTTTCTGGTTGTAAAGGTAGGTTTTTCATTTATTGGCATAAGGGGCGCCCTCTGTTTCTAAAAAATGGGGCATAGATTGAACCAACCTATGCCCCACGTCAGGAGCAAACGTTCTAGCGGAACGAATCTTCTCTGGGTTCTGCCACATAAGGAAGCAGAGCCAGGTGGCGGGCGCGCTTGATGGCGTGGGCCAACAGGCGCTGATGGCGCGCGCAAGTCCCCGTCTGGCGGCGCGGGCGGATCTTGCCCTCTTCGGTCACATAGCGGCGCAGCATATCGATCGCTTTATAATCGATCTCAACGTTCTTGTCCGCACAAAATTGACAGATTTTGGGTCTGGCAACATACCGGCGGCCCATCGGCTGCTCGGAATCGATGTTCATATCATCGGTCATACGTTCTTCTCCGATTAGAAGGGATATTCATCTTCAATTTGATCGGCCTCAACGGCCTCATTGGATTGAGATTGGCTGCTATCACGGCGTTCGCCGAGCATCATCATTTCGCCGGCCACAATTTCGACGCTGGTGTGCTTCACGCCTTCGGTGTCTTCCCAACGGCGAGTCTGCAGACGTCCTTCGATGTAGACCTGTTGGCCTTTCGTGAGGTATTGTTTGCAAATCTCCGCCAGGTTACCCCAGGCGACGATGTTGAACCATTCCGTCTCGGTGTGGCGCTCGCCATCGGCTGTGTTCCAACTGCGGCTGGTGGCAACCGTAAAGGTCGTCACCGGACGCCCCGAAGGGGTGTACCGCATTTCTGGGTCACGACCCAGATGACCGATGATCATTACTTTGTTCAAGCCTCGGCTCATGTGTTACTCCTTGCCTGATCGCACCCAGCTCATTAATTACTCAACCGCAGTAATCAGGAACCGCATTACCGGTTCCAGGAAGCGTAAATTGCGTTCCAATTCGGCGGTGAAACTGGGGGCTATTTCAGCCTCAACCAGTACATATTGACCTTCGCGCTGCTTGCGGATCAGATACGCCATGCGGCGTTTGCCCCACAAGTCAACTTTTGCCACAGAACCACCCGCGTCGGTGATCCAGGCCTTAACACGATCCACCAGGCCAGTCAGCGCGGCTTCATCGAGGTCAGGGTTGACAATGAAAACGACTTCGTACTTACGCATAAAGGAAACCTCCTTTCCTTGGGATAGCCCCCGATTAGCGTCGTGGACGCCGCCGAGAGCGGAAAGGCAGCATCAGAATTAATGCATGCCACAGTCCGTTAGTTTATCATACATCGATCAAAATACATAGGGTAGTTTTAACGAGCGTACCCATCTGGATTAAAGGGCAAGGGGCGGTTGAGCGCGGCGGAGCGGTACAGCCCGGTGAGTGTGGCGATCAGCTCACGGCTCTCCGCGAGTGGCAGGCGGGGCGGCTTGTGGTTCAGAATACCATCCGCCAGATCTTCCACTTCTCCCTGGTAAAGTAAGGGGTAGTGGAAGGTGAGTTCTTCGGAAATATCCCCACGCAGCAGGGTGATGCTGGTTTTGGCTTCCTTGGGATTGAATGGAGTGGCAATTTTTAGGGTGCCCTGCGTGCCGCGGATTTCGACGGCGGTGTAGTAGGGCAGCGCAAAGCTGCATTCCACCTGGGCAAAGGCGCCGTTGGCGTAACGCATTTGCCCGGTAAAGCTCAGATCGATGCCGCTTTCACCCAAAAGCTGAGAGCCATACAATTCCATCGGTGCCTGCCCCAGCACCATGCGCGCATAACTAACCGGGTAGCAGCCGATATCCCACAGGCTGCCGCCGCCGGTTTCGGGCAGCCAGCGAATATTGGCGGTGCGGTTGAGTTCAAACGAAAAAGTGGCGCGCATATAACGCACCTCGCCCAGGGATCCACTTTCTATCAACTCGCGCACTTTCAGGGTCATGGGGTGATGGCGGTACATAAAGGCTTCCACCACGCTTACCCCGGCGGTAGAGGCCGCGGCGATCATCTGATCGACTTCGGCGACTGTCAGGGCAAAAGGTTTTTCGCACAGCACGTGCTTGCCGGCCTGGGCGGCTTTGATGGTCCATTCGGCATGCAGTTGATTGGGCAGCGGGTTATAGATGACGTCGATATCCGAGGCCCCCAGCAGTTCTTCATAAGAACCATAAGTGCGTGGGATGTGCCAATCGGCGGCATATGCCTGGGCTTTGGCCAGGTCGCGGCTGGCAACGGCGACCAGTTCATTGCGCGCCGATGCTTTCAATGCCGGGATCACATTGCGGTTGATGCGGGCAGTGCTGAGAATGCCCCAACGAAGTTTTTTCATGGCTAGATCTCCATGATTGGTTATGTTTCAGCCAGCAGGCTGCGCAGGTCAGCCGTATGGCAGTAGGTGCGAAATGCGGCGGTTTCTTGAAGCTGATAGGCCAGATCTTTTTCCAACCGCGCAGCTTGTTCCGGGGCAGCACTGCTGCCCGTGAGGATGATAAAGGCAATCGTGTCTTCACTTTGCAGTGTCAGGTGCCCACGGGCGGCCAGCCAGGCCAGACCGGTGCGCACGGTGCGGTCGCGTTGAGCCGTGGCCGCCGCCAGTTCGGGAATGGTAACCTGCCCCTGGCGGCTTTTGATTACAAAACGCACCAGGCCGCTGAGACGGGTGAGGAATGGCAGCGGTTGGTCGCTGGAGCTGGGTACCCCAAACCAGCTCACTTTTTTGGGCGCGGCCCGTTCGAGCAGGCTGCGCAGTTCGCTGCGCCCCGGCGGCACACTCCAGAGCAGCAGGTGGGCGGCAGGCTGCGCGTGGTAGCGGTCGAATGTTGTTCCGGGCAGGTTGTGCTCTCCTTCCGCGAACACCCAGGCATCTGCCTGGCCGCGCAATGGAACGAGGGCGGCGGCCGGGTCTATCACGCCGCGCAGGTCTTGCAACGCGACCAGTACGCGTGCCGGGCGCAGGGGCAGGTTTTCTGCCAACGGGCGAAAGGCAATCCACTCTACCTGAATGCCGGGCTGGCCGCGGTAATTGTTGGCGCGCACGGTGTAGGCCAGGTCAAAACGACCTTCCGGCTGCGGTAAACCGGCCCCTTGCCACCAGATGACCTTGCGGGTGGTATTGCCCGCGTCTTCCACCAGCATCTGTAGATGGTCGCCCGTTTTGCCAACGGCACTTTGCCCCAACAAGCTCAGACTGCGTGAGGCCAATACCAGCGGTGGGTTGCCCGGTCCAAAGGGGGCCAGGCGGTCCATGGCCTTGACCAGGTCGAGGGTGATGTTTTCCAGCGGCAGGTAAGAATCGATGATCAAATTACGGACCGGCCGTTCACCGTGCGACTGGGCGGCGACGGCCTGATCGACGGCGCGATGAAATTTAGCCAGGTTGGCGGGTTCCAGCGAGACACCGGCCGCCATAGGATGCCCGCCAAAACCAGCCAGCAAGGGGCCAGCGGCGGCGATGGCCTGAGTGATATGGATGCCTTCAATGGACCGGGCTGAACCGCGCGCCAGTTCACCCGGAGGGGTGGTCAACAAAATGACCGGGCGGTGGTAGATTTCCACCATGCGGCTGGCGACGATGCCCAGCACCCCTGCCGGCCAACTGGCATGGCTGAGCAGCAGCACGGAGCGCTGCAACAGGGCGCTGTCGCGTGCCAATTGGGCCTGGGCGGCCTGAAAAACCTGGTCACACAGCAGCTTGCGGCGCGCATTGAGCGCCTCCAGGTGGCTGGCCATGGGGCGCGCGGCTGCCAGGGTGGGTGAAAGAAAAAATGGCACCGCGGGGTTGGCATCTTCCAGGCGGCCGAGGGCATTCAGGCGCGGAGCCAGGGTGAAGGAGATCTGTTCCTCGCTAAACTGGGCAATGGAGACCTCGGCCAGTTCCAACATGGCCTGAAAAGCCGGGCGTGGGGCACCGCGCAGCAGGTCCAGCCCGCGCTGCACCAGGGAGCGGTTATCGCCGGTCAGCCGGGCCAGGTCGGCCACGGTGCCCAGGGCCACCAGGTCCAGCAGGGCGTCGGCTTCGCTGGCGCGGCCGGCGCGCCGGTAAAGTTCTTCGACCAGTTTATAGGCTACCCCGGCCCCGCACAGGGCAGAGAGCGCAGAAGGCGCGTTCAGGCGTTGTGGATTAACCAGCGCCAGGGCGGTGGGCAGCTCTGCCGAAAGGGTGTGGTGATCGGTGATCAGCAGGTCCACCTGGCGCGTGCGGGCATAGGCAGCGGCTTCGTGGGCGGTGGCCCCGGTGTCGCAGGTCACGATCAGATCGAGCCCCTGGGCGATGAACGTCTGCAGCGCCGGCAGGGCCATGCCGTGTGAATCACGGGCGCGCACCGGAATATAATAACGCACCTGCCCGCCCAGGCTTTGCAGGGCATGCACCAGGATAGTGGTGGCGGTTTGGCCGTCGACATCGAAATCACCCCACACGCCAATGCGCTGGTTTCGGCGCAGCGCAACTTCCAGACGGTCGGCTGCCAGTCCCAGGTCGGGCAGTTCCAGCGGAGATGTGGGGGAATACGCCCGGTAATCCAGAAAGGCGTTCAACTGCGCCGGGTCGGTCAGCCCACGGCGTATCAGGGCCTCTGCCAGAAACCCCGGACCGCCGGCCAGATCGCGGATTTCCGGCGGAACCTGGACGGGGGTAGGCTCAACCCAACGCAGGGCCGTTTCGTTCAAAACTCAATCTCTCCGATCTGCTCAAACGGCAGGTTCAGGTCCAGGGTGGGCGCAGGTTCACCCTCGGCTTCGTCCCAAACCCCAGCGCGGGTGCCACGGTTGCACAACGAACGATACTCGCAGTAGAGGCATTTCTTTTCGTCCAGGGTAAGCGGAAAATCGGCGGGACGACGGCTCGCAATTTCGCGCACCAGCGTGGCCAGGGTTTCGCGGTCGCTCAACCACTGCGCGGGGCTGTAATGAAAATGGACCGGTTGTGAAGGCTCGTTGGTGAACCAGTAAATCATCTCAATCTGCTCGGGAAGCGGGGGTTGGCCGCTGTTCCAGGCCCGCCCGGCCTCTACCAACAGGTATGGATAAACCCGGGTTTGTAGGCGGTTGGCCAGAGCCGCTCGCTGCTGAGGGCGGCCGGCGGTTTTCCAATCCACAATGACCAGCCGCCGGCCGGGGTCGATGGCCAGCAAGTCGTATTTGGCCGTCAGGCGGTAACCACCCTCAGAAAGGTGGCCTCCACCAAAGGGCGCCGAGAGCGTGAATTCCGCCCGGCGCCAGGCAGGCAGGGCATTTAGAATGGGTGACCGCACGAAGGCCTCCCACCAGGCGGCCAAATCGGGGTCAGTGGCCTGAGCGGCAATTTGCTCCTCTGGCACACCCAGGATAGATTGGTAGACCATTTCGTGAAAACGACGGCCCAACTCGGCACGGTGTTCAAATTCGAGCACCGGCTCACTTTTAAGGGCCGGCCATTGTACTCGCAGCAGGTAGCGCAGTTCAAAGCGCCGCGGGCACTCCCAATAATCCTGCAAGCTGCTCTGACTGAACTGAAATTCAGGCGGTAGTACGTTCATGCGCGTTCCTCCCAAAAACGCTGCAATTCGAGCAGCGGGTAAGCCGGGGTGCAGTCGCCGCGCCGGCCGGTATTCCAGGTGATGGTCAGGGCGGTGCGGGCGCGGGTGATGCCCACAAACAGTAGGCGCAGGCGCTCGGCGGCATATTCCTCGCGTGATTCGCGGGTGGCCTCGCCTTCGGCCAGATCCAACAGGGATGGGTCTGCCCGGATTAAGCCGTTCAGCAAAGACACCGCTTCGGCCTCCAGGTTCAGGCTTCCGCCTTCGGAAAGGTGGCCTGCGCGCACGAACCACTTTTCGGAGAAATAGGTATCGAATGAATTGAGGGACGGAAAATCGTAGTTATTGACTGACATCAGATAGACCCGGTCCCATTCCAGGCCTTTGGCTTTGTGAATGGTGGCCACCACTACTTTGCCTTTATGCTGGTCGGGCTCAAAACCGCTGTCTTCGGCGGCGAAACCCAAAAATTTACGTTCGTTATTCGCCACCCGGGCCAACTCGTCGCTGAATTGCGGCAGGCGCCAATCGGGATGGTTTGTGGCCATACTTTCCAGCACCAGGGCCATTTTGTGCGCCAACGCCAGTTCCGCTGGTTTCCCGAACAGATCCTGCGCAATAGTCAACAGGAGCTGATCGACCGGTAAAAGTGTGGCTTTCAGCCAGGGCAGCAGCAAAGCACGCAGCATTTCCAACTCCTGGCGGACTGGGGTGGGGGCCACTTCGTCGGAAAGGGTTGCCACCCTCGGAAAGGTGGCCTCCATCCAGTCCTCTTGATCGGGGGCGGGGGCCAGGTATTCTTCAATGTGGGCGCAATTCCGCAAAAGCTTTTCCGCGAGATGCACCAGCGGGGCCTGTTCCTTTAGTTCCAACTGGTTGCGGCGCAGAGAACGATAGACCGCGATCAGTTTGGAGGTAGAGGATGGGTCCGACAGGTAGCGCAATATGTTGGCTAAAAGTTCGGCCGTCTGGCGGGTAGACTGACTGGAGCGCAATAGTTCAAGATAGGGTACCCCTTCCGCTTTGAGGGCATCCACCACTTCACTGCCGCGCTCGTTGCGCGGGGTGAGGATGGCCACGGTCTGATCCGGGTTTTCGGCCAGCCATTTTTTGACCGAGCGAACCACCACTTTCACCTCCGCCTCGGGTGAATATTTGATACGAGAAAGATAAATATTCTCTGGCTGATCCTTGGGGTTCGGCTGGGGGTCGTCCGCCATGGTGGGCTGGATGAAGGGCAGATTAAGGCTGTCGCGCAGTTCCTCCTGCGGGTGGTGGTTCCTGGTCCAATCGATCAGGAAATTGGCCAGGTCGATGATGGACGGCATGGACCGGCCGGAATTGGGCAGGGATCGGCTGGCTACGCCCGACATTTCGCGAAAATTGAGCAAATAACGCGGGTTGGCCGTGGTAAAGGTTTCGTAGATGGCCTGATTGGGATCGCCCACGCGCACCCAGTTGCCATCCGGACCTGCCAGCAGCTTGAGAATCTCCTCCTGTAAGCGGCTGGAATCCTGTGCCTCATCTTCCAGAATGTAAGGCCAGCGATAGCGCAGCCGTTTGAGGTAGGCGGGGTCGGTTTGCAGGCACTGCAGCGCCAGGCGGATCAGGTCGTCAAAATCGATGGAACTACGGTATGCCAGGGCGCGCTGGTAATCGGTATAAATTTCGCAGCCCATCTGCAGCAACAGCGGTGGGCGGGCCATACCGCTCAATTTTTGGCTGAGTACGGCGGGTGTGTACTGCTCGTCTTTTGCAATGCGAATGATCGCGCCGGCGATGGAAGAAACCAACCCCGGGAACTTCTGGCGGAATTGGTTGACCTTTGAGGGATCTGTATCGGGATTGATATATTCATCGATAAACTGGGGATGCGCTTTGAGCCAGTTGAGCGAAACATCACTCAAAATGCGCCCGGCTTCGGTTTCGTCGGTAATCTGAAAGCGGTCTGAGAGGCCGGCCAGATCGGGACGCTCACGCAGAATATCATTGGATAGTCCGTGCAGTGTGCGCACGCGGTAGCCGATATCAGGCAGCAGCCCTTCACCTTCCATAAACCAGGCAATGCGCTGTGCGAAGTTGCGCACGGCTGAATTGACCAGGGTGACAATCAGCACTTCCTGATCGAGGTTGAGACGCTCTTCCACCAGCAAGGTGGCAGCCATCGCCGAAAGGGTGTGGGTCTTGCCGCTGCCGGGCACGGCGGCGATGCCCATCCAGCCCTGGGTGTATTCCAGAATAGTGGTCTGCGCCGGGCGGGGATTAAGCCTGGAGAGCATGATTAACCTCCAGATCGGGGTTGCGGCGCAGAATGGCCTGGACGGCCTGCAGCAGTGGTCCGCGGGGTTCGTCGCCTTGTTCATTTAAGCCGGAAGAGCACAGGAAAATGCCCTGCCGGCAGCGCCGCACCAGCCCCCCCACCAGGCGTTCGAGGGCTGCCTGGTTGGTAGCATATTCGTCGGCATCGGTCCACAGCCGCCCGGTGGGCCAGTGGCGGCTCAGCACCACGGGATGAGTAAGCGGTTGGTAAAGGCGCTCCCACCAGCCCAGGCTGCCAATATCCAGCCAGAACTGGTAGCTGACCGGCCGGTTTTCCATCAAAAAGGTGTGCGCCGGGGCAATAAAGACGGCATTTTGGTCTTGCTCCGAGTGGACTAAATATTGAGCGGCAATAACTCCTTGAGAGACCATTTGGAGGTATTCCATGCCAATGGAGCGCTGCACCCCGTCGGGTGGCCGCACCCCGTCGGGTGGCCGCACCCCGTCGGGTGGCCGAAGCGGCAGCGGCAGCGGCAGCGGCGCATGTGCCAGCAGACCCGCGGTAGCCCAGCGAAATTTTTGGACGGATTCGATCAGTCGGGCAGCGATCGCAGCGCTGTCAAAATTTTGGTGAAAGCCAAAACCGGGCTGTGAGAGCAGCTCGCCAAACAAGCGGCTGAGGAAGATATCCAGCTCCAGCGGTTCAGCGGCGCGGTATTCGACCAGCCACTGGCGCAGTGCCTGATAGCGCTGTCCGGCCTGGTCCGAAATGCGCTCCTGCATGCGTGGGTTAATTTTTTCAAATGAAGATAGAACTTCCTGTGGCTGGTTGGGACGGAAAACAATGCGCGCCAGCAGATCGGCGCGCACAAGGTCCAGTTCTGGAATGGATTGCATCAGGGTCATGCGCACATCATACAGGCTGCAAGGCAAGTTCCAGGTGGGGTGCGCCAGCATGGCCAGGGTCAGCAGGCAGTGCGTGGCGGGTTCTTCGCGCAAACTGCGCGACGGCCGCCTGGAACGGGCCGGGATGCCGGCGTTTTCTAAGCGATGCATGAGCGAGAAGCGCAATGAATCGGATAGAAAGGGCGACAGGATGGCGATTTCGGAGGGGGGAACCTGCTGGCGCTGCACCAGGCCGCGCACCTCTGCGGCAACCCAATCGAGCAGAGCAGGGTAATACGGCTGGCGGGTGATGCGCAGTACCTTGCGCAGGGTGGGTGCTGCTTCCAGCCCCCCCGGGAGTTGGGGGCTCAGCAGGGCGGTGTGCAATGATTGGCGCAGATTTTCGAGGGGTGGGGAAGTTACCAGACTGCGCGTAATACCGATCGCCTGGTCACAGTACGACTGCAGCAGCCAGCCATTTTCAGGGTCGGCGCCGAGAAACGAACGGTAGCCGGCCTCTGTATCATACAGCAGCAAGGCCGAATCAAAGCGCGCCAACCACTGGCCGACGATATCGTGCACCACGGGCACATCTTCTTCCACATTATCAAAAATCAGGTGGCGATAGGTGCTGATCAGATATTCACGGCAGAGGAAGGAGGGCCAGAGGTGGCGCACAAACAATTCGAGCTGGAGGGAGAAATCCAGCAGGTTATTGGCGAGGCAGTACGCGCGAAACTGGTTGGCGCATTCCTGGGTTTCATCATAGACATGCACCTGTTCCGGTTTTCCCACCCAGGCGGCTTTTAAGCGTTCCGCGATTTGGGTATGATCGAACCCAACGGCCGCGGATTTGTTGAGGTTATCCAGCACCTGGCTCAGGAGGCGGTTGCGGTCCAATTGGATGGTTTCAAAATAGCCTTGATCCAGCAGCGGCTGCACCAGGCGCGCCAGGTAAAATTGGGCAGATTCGAGGGTTAAAAATGTGGGCGGCTGAGCGGGATGCGCAAAACCAGCCGCACCCGCGATCAGCGGCCAGAACAGGGATATCATGCGCTGGGCCAGGCCGCCCAGCGTGACCAGAGCGGGGCTGCCGCCGGCGGGAAAATTGGGGTGGCGCAGCAGTGCGCTATACGGCTCCGCCAGGGTACGCTGCGGCACCAGTACCAGTACCTGATCGGCGGGAATGCCGGATTCGACCAGGTGCAGCAAACGAGCCACCGCAGCAGTCGTTTTTCCGCAGCCGGCCGGGCCAAAGACAAATAGCCGCCCGGTGGGCGGTGCGAGTACCAGTTGTGTTTGATCGGGCGTTAAGGGTTCCAGTTGCAATCCTCCTGTCCCAGATTTATAGGCCAGTTATTCTATTTTATCTCAGGTGCAGGAGGATTGGAAGAAGCAATGGATCGGATTCGGCCCCCCCAGGCGGCGCGTTTTTGACTGAGCCAGCGGCGCAGGGGCGGCAGGCGCACCAGCAGCAGCAGGGCGAGCATCCCACCAGCGGCAATGGGCAGGCGCACATCTGCTTTTACCGACCAGACGTAATGAATGACCACCAATCCGGCCGCGGGATAGACCCATTGGTGCAGAATTTTCCAGCGTTTACCCAGCTTCCGCATGCTCCAGCGGGTGGAGGTCAGCGCCAGAACAATCAGAATGAGCAGCGCCAGCGCGCCTACCAGAATGTAGCGTTTATCGCTGATATCCAGCCAGATAAAGTTCAGATTAGCGCCGTAATCCCAGGCGAAAAAAGCCAGGAAATGCAGCGTGGCATAGAAAAACGCATATAAACCCAGGGCCCGGCGCACCTGGAGCGCCGGGCGAAATCCAAACACCGTGTTCAGCGGGGTACAGGCGAGGGAAAACAGTAAGAAAGACAAAGCAATCAGCCCACTGCGCTGTTCAACAGCCTGGATGGGGTTGACGGTGAGATTTTTTTGGAAATAGTCCCACACCAACACCGCCAATGGTCCCCATGAGGCCAGGTGAATAAACCATTGAAAACGCGTCATGCGCAGTTGCAAGCCTAATACCACTTCTTAAGGTCCAAACCCTGGTAGAGAGCGCTGACTTTGGCATCGTACCCGTTGAATTTTAAGGTGGCGCGGCGGGCGCCTTCCTCGATGCGGCGTTCGGTAGCCTGCGACCAGCGCGGGTGTGATACTTCCGGATTTACATTGGCGAAGAAGCCATACTCATTGGGACCGGCCGCCATCCACAGCGACTTTGGCATTTCAGCCACCAGGTCGATCTTGACGATGGATTTGATGCTCTTAAACCCATATTTCCAGGGCACCACCAGGCGCACCGGCGCGCCGTTTTGCGGCAGGAGTGGTTTGCCATAGACCCCGGTGGCGAGTATGGCCAGTTCATTCATGGCTTCATCCAGGCGCAGTCCTTCCACATAGGGCCATTGGAAATAAGAATCTTCCTGCCCGGGAAACTGTTTGGGGTCCATCAGGGATTGAAAACGCACATATTTGGCATCGGAAGTGGGTTCGACCTCCTGTAAAAGTTTGGCCAGTGGGAAACCCACCCATGGAATCACCATGGACCAGGCTTCGACGCAGCGCAAGCGGTAAATGCGATCTTCCTGGGTATATTTTTTGCGCAAGTCATCCACGTCCACCGTCATAGGTTTCTTTACCAGGCCGCCGATGGTGACCTGCCAGGGCGAACTGACAAAATTCTTTGAGACCATTGCGGGAGATTCTTTATCCTGGCCAAATTCATAAAAGTTGTTATAGGTGGTAACCGCCTTATACGAAGTGAGCGGAGCGCCTAATTCATCGGTGGTTGCCATTGCGGTTGTTGCCGCGGCCGTTGCCGCGGGCGTCATCCCCGGGGTAGTGCCGGCTGTTGGATTTTGAGCCGCGATTGGGGTGGCGGAAGAGTTTTGCGCCGCCAGCGGGGTGGTAGATTGCCCGGGGGCGCAGGCTGCCAGGGTGGCCGCGGCGGCGGCAAAAACGGCGCCTTTCAGTAGCCGGCGGCGGGATCGGTAAAGGTGCTCGGGGGTAATTTCAGAAGAAGGTATGGCTTTCATCGGTCGGTAAGATCCTTTCGGGTATGTTTACATTCATTCTACCCACAATGTATTAAAAGATAAATAATATCTTATTACAAAAACCTTATATGTGCCGGGTTCTTCCGATTGATTAAAAAAAGGTTGGTTCAAAATCCAGCCTCACTGGAGTTAGAACCAACCCGGCGGAAATATGATGCTCGGCACGGGAACTAGAAATGCGCTAGGCGGTTTGCCCGGCGATATCGTGTAGCAGGGCATGGGTGAGCAAGGTATCTGCGGTGGCACGGTGGGCGTTGGGCAGCGCAATGTTGGACGATTTGCCAGCCTGATCCAGGCTAAAATAACGCCATGAGCGGCGGTTGGCATCCCATTCGCCGCGGAATTTGGCGTAGAGTGTGAGCAGGTCAAAGAAGGTCAGGCGGTCGCGCCAGGGCAGCTTGTAAAGCGCATGCGACTGCTGCAGCAGGCGGTGGTCAAAATCACTGTTATAAGCGACGATGATTTTATTGAGCAGCAGCGGGCGAATTTGCATCCATAAGATGGGCCATGCGGGTGATTTTTGCACCATGTCGTTGCTAATACCGTGGATTTGCGTCGCGGAGGGGGGAATGGGCTGCAAAGGACGTACCAGAGAATTAAGCAGTACCTGGCCGGCGGCATCAATAATGGTGATTTCAACGATTTCATCACTCTTGTTGAGGCCGGTGGTTTCTGTATCGAGGTAGACTGGGTTCTGCGCCAGTACCTGGCGCGCCTCTTGAATGGCTTGTTGGCGGGAAGTTAGATTTGGGGCAACCATCAGGGCAGTTTCCAGTAAGAAAGTTCGGTGGATTCGTAACTAAAATTAACCGTTTTTTCTCCGGCGATGAAGTAACCGAAGACGCCGGCGCCGGTGAAGATATCGCTGGTAATGTCTTCCAGTAGTTTGCCATTGGCATACAATGAGATTTTATTGCCCTTTGCCATCACACCCAGGCGGTTGACCTGGTTGGAACCGGATTTAATCAGCGGGTTGGTTTTGGCTTTGATGATTTCGGTCATGTTATTAACATCACCCGCGAAAAGGTTGTACTTGCCATCACAGGTCAGGCCAAACCAATAGCCTTTGAAGCTGTCCGGCGAGCGGAAAACCAACCCATACAAATCCGAGCCAGCGCAGGCGCCGGTTTGCAGCACTGCTTCCATGTAGAAGTTTTGCACTTTGGCATTGTAGATGCGCCAGCCATGCCAGTTATTGCCTTCCAGGCTGGTGAGAATGATTTTGCCGGGACTGATACTGACGCGGGTGTGCCCGTCATCATAGGGCGAATCGAGCCCCCAGGTGGATGGCTTTTGAAATGTATCCTTGAGGGTGGGGCTGCCTAAGCCAGTTTTGGGGTCTCCCGGTTCGGTTGTGGCAGTCGCGGTTGCGGTAGGGGCCTGCGTGGTGGCGCCGGCTGGCAGGGTTGGGGTGAGGGTGGGCGCAGCAGTGGTGGCAGGCGCCTGCGTGGCAGAGGCCGCTGCCGCGGCGGTAGGAGATGCCAGGCTGGCTGGTTTGGTGGTGGGGTTGGCGGGGAGTGGGGTGTTGTTGGGTGCCTGCGTCAGTTTTTTGGCAATCAGGGTTTCCATGGCATTGGCGGTCGGAGTCAGTGCCGACGATTGGGGTAAGGTACAGGCAACCAGACTGAGGGCGACGATCAGGAACAGTGTAAAATTTTTTCGCATAGATTGTTCTCCAGAGCGGATTTCTATGTTATTATAACCTTAACTATCATGATTAAATCACGTGTTCTGCTCTTCTATAAGCCCTTTGGGGTGCCATCGACATTTACCGACGAACTGGGCCGCGCGACCTTAAAGGCTTATATCCCGGTGGAAGAGGTCTATTCGGCTGGTCGCCTGGATTTGGATAGCGAAGGTTTGCTGGTGCTGACCGATGATGGGGATCTGATTCACCGGTTGACCGATCCGCTGCATCATTTGCCAAAGACTTATCTGGTGCAGGTGGAAGGGGTTGTCACAGCGGATGCACTGGCCACCCTGGAACGCGGGGTGGTGATTCAGGGCTATCGTACCCGACGTTGCCGGGTGATGAAAATTGCTGCGCCGGAATTGCCGGAGCGCGATAAGCCGGTGACGCCGCATGGCCCAACCGCCTGGCTGCGTATGGAGATCGAAGAGGGTAAAAAGCGCCAGATCCGTCACATGACCGCCGCGGTGGGGCTGCCCACTTTGCGCCTGATCCGCGTGGCGGTGGGGGCGTTGCACCTGGGAGAGCTTAAGCCGGGGGAATATCGCGAGTTGAGTGAGCAGGAAACCCTGCACTTGAAAGACGCATTAAAAAAGACCCCCAGCAGCGTAAGAAGCGCCGGGGGCCCTGCACAAATCAAACGCAAGCCGGTTAATCGCGGCGGTAATTAACCAGGGTATCCAGGTAATAATCCGGTAGACCGATATCGTAGCGCCGCCCGTCCATGATCAGTCCCAAAAAGCCATCAGTCTGACGCAGCCGGTCCAGTGCGCTGGTGAGTTGAAATTCACCGCGCTCGCGGATGTTGTTTTTGATGTTGACCTCCAGAAAGTCAAAAATTTCAGGTTTGAGAATGTACTGGCCAAAAACCGTCAAATACTGGTCCGGCGGCAAGCCTGAGATGCCCAGGTTGGTGCGGGCATATTCCATGGTGGGCTTTTCGGCGAATTCGGTGATACTCAACAGGTGGTTTTCTTCAACCCAGACCCCGGTGGTGGTGCCAAAGTTGGCGATCATATTTTCGGGGGTCAAACGCAGGCCTACCACGCTCTTGCCGTGCTCCTGGTAAGCATCTACCAGTTGTTGAGCGCACGAAATTTCTGAATTGGAACGGTATAAATGGTCACCGAGCATGAGCAGGAATGGCTCGTTGCCGATGGCTTCGCGGGCACTGTATACGGCGTGACCGAAGCCCTCCTGATTGTTCTGTATGATGAAATTGATGCGCTGGCCGATTTCGAGGATGCGACGGGAGTATTCCTGAAAATGGGTGGGAAGCTTGTTGTAATTTTCAATGGAAATCTGGGTGGTGAAGAAGGAGCGAAAATCGTTCAGATCGTCTTTTTGAACGATGATGAAAATTTCCTCAATCCCGGCCTGGAGCGCTTCTTCGACAATTAACAGAATGGCTGGTTTGGCGATGCCGTCACGGTCAATCACGGGAAAGAGTTCTTTCTTAGTAGCCTTTGAAGCCGGGAAGAGACGGGTGCCAAAACCAGCAGCCGGGATCAGCGCCTTACGCACTTTAGGACCGGCATTCAACGTGAGCTTTAAACAGGATAATTGCAGGTCGTTTTCAATAATCTCAACCACAGTATCCTGGTCGGCCGCCGACCTGGCCAGAAATTGGGCGGTGCCATCGCCCTGCGAGCCCACGCCTTTGCCGCCATAGACATACGGTTTCAGCTTTTCATATTCCAAAACCCGGTGCAGCACGGGGGCAGTCAGCTCTTCCGGACACACGGGCGTGGCAAAGCGATCAAAATCGGCCTGCGCCTCCACCAGCAGCCCGCCCAACGCGGCGCCATCTGAACGTTGCAGGGCATCAACCGCGGCATGAACAATGCGCTTATTGATGGGTCCCAGCAGTTCCTGAACGTTATGCTCCAGAGGATTTTCGGCCACCGGGTAGCAGCGGTTGAGGCGGTTGAGAATCTCGAGCGTATCTTTCTTGGCGTGCAGATCCACGATGACAAAATGCATTTCTTTTTGAACGTTTAATTCCTTAGTATCCAGCCGGTCACCATCAAATGTCATCATGACCGGGCGGCTGCCAAAGGCGCAGCCTTGATCCATGCGGCCGCAGCGCGAAGGCGTGGTAATCTCACCCTGGTAAGCCAGCTCCATTTCTCCGCGCACGGTGAGCTTGAGATCGTATATGCGGTTGAAGGCGCGGGCGGTGAGCACGCAAATGGCCGCGGAGGAAGATAACCCTTTCTTAATCGGCAGATCGGTTTTATAGTTGTTCAGCACCAGACCACGGATGTGATAATGAATGAGCACCTGATAGGCAACACCTGCCGCGTACGACCAGAAACCCCCTTCGTTGGCCACTTTGAGCAGCGCGTGGGCTTCCATGGGAATTTCCACCGGTCCAACCGGGCGACCATCGGGTGTGACCGAGGTGATGACCAGTGAGTGCGGGTGAGGTTCCACGTCAGCGTAAATTCCCTGGTTGGTGCCACAGATTATGGCATAGCCTTTTTCAATATCGGCATTGATCCGGCGGTAACCACCGGCCCAATCGGAATGTTCTCCTAGCAGGCAAATGCGACCGGGAACGAATAATTTCATAAAATATTTTTCTCCCACATTGAATGATTAACGCTTTGATTTTATAGGGTTTGGTTGATTTTCGCAATATAATTCACTAAGCGCATGAAAACGCATTGGGTCCAACTTGAACGTTATGATGATGTGACCTCGGTGGCAGATAAAATCGCCTGGAGCCGGGCCAACCGGGTATTGCTGGTTTGGCCGCGGCGAGGGCGGGTTTTGGAGCGATATCTGGACCTGGTTCTGATTCAACGCGCGTGCCAGGAAATTGGCGCGCAATTGGCCTTCCTGGTCGCAGACGAACTGATTTTGGACCACGCACAGGAATTAGGCATTCCAGTCTTCCGCTCGGTCAAGACGGCGCAGCGCATGTTGTGGCGCCGGTCACGGCAGAAAAAGATCTTTGAGCCGAAGGGATGGCGGCCGCGGGCCGCCCTGGAAGAGCAGCAGCGGGCAGCTCGGACTGCCCCGGCCGGCTGGGTCCAAAATTTTTGGCTGCGCCTGAGTATATTCCTGCTGGGAGTGGGCGCGGTGGTATTGGCCATGCTGCTCGTTTTGCCTGAGGCTCGCATTGGGCTATCTCTGGCGCAAGACCCTCAGGCGCTTGAACTGCCGGTGTATGCCAGCCCAGAACTTGCGCAGTTGAACCTTTCCGGGGGGCTGCCGGTGCAGTATCTCTCGATGGTGTTGGAGGGACAGGATGAACAGCCTGCGACGGGAGCCGTGTTGATTGGCGATAAGGCCGCGCTTGGGACGGTAAAGTTTTCAAATTTGACCAATCAGGCGGTGGTGATTGCGGCGGGCACCCGCGTGTTAACCAGCGGTGACCCCGCGGTGCAGTTTGAAACTCAACGTGAGGTGCGCCTGCCTGCAAAACCAGGGTCCACGGGGGAAGCAACGGTTCAGGCATTACAGACGGGCAGTAAGGGCAATGTGGCGGCAGGAGCCATCCAGGGCATCAGCGGCGAGGTGGGCGCGTGGTTGAAGGTAACCAACCCGGCCGCGACTGTGGGAGGGCGTGACCTGATGACCACGGCCGTCAGCGCGGAGGATGGGGTTGTGCTGAGGGAGCGTTTGACCGCTGCGCTCCAACAAAAAGCTCTTGTAGAAGTTCAGGCAAAGCTGCTTCCCGGCGTACGCCTGTTCCCCGAAACGCTGCAGGCGGTAAAAGTTCTACGCGAGCAGCAGATTCCTGCCTCAGGCGCTGCCGCGGAGAGCGTCAGTCTGGCGCTGCAGGTGGAGTTCAGAGTCTGGACGATTCGAGAAGCGGATCTGGAGGCCCTGGTTGAGGTAGCGCTGGATGCCAACCTGCCCGCAGGCACGATGGGCCTGGAGGGCAGCCTGCGCGTCAGCGATAGCCAGGCCCCCGTGCTGGACCAGGGCCAAATGCGTTGGCAGATCCGTGCGAGGAGGGTGGTGCAGGCCAGTTGGAGTGACCGTGGGGTGATTCTGGCGGTTGCCGGGCACAGTGTGGAAGACGCCCGGCAGGCCTTGCAGCAGCAATTTCGGGTGGTGGGGCCGCCTGTTATTGAAATGACCCCGGCCTGGTGGCCGCTATTTCCCCTGCTGCCGGGGCGAATAACAGTGGTGGTGCAATGAGCGGAAGAATTCTGGCGGTGGACCCCGGCGATAAACGAATTGGAATTGCGCTCAGCGACCCTACGGGGACGATCGCCAACCCCTTTCGCGTGATCGAGCACCGCGCGCGTGGGCTGGATGCCGCGGTGATTGCCCAAATTGCGCGTGATGCAGGTGTTGAAAAAATTGTAGTGGGATGCCCGTATGACAGCGACGGCGCGGTGGGGCCGCAGGCCCGAAAATCGGAACGATTGGCGGCTGCCATTCGTGAACAGATCGATTTGCCGGTGATGCTGTGGGATGAATCGGGCAGCACCCAGGAAGCCCAGAATGCGCGAATTGCGCTGGGCGCAAGGCGGGCAAAACGGGCCGGTCATCTGGACGACCTGGCGGCGACTTTTATTCTACAAACTTTTCTGGATGCAAATCGAGCCTAAAGCATGACTCCTAAACGTTCAAATTCGTCCTGTCTCACGCCGGTGCTGCTGGTGTTCCTGTTGAGCCTGTGTCTGGTTCTCACCGGTGTTTTTGGTTTGATTGAAGTACTGCCCAGGATGGCTGCCGGAGAGTTTGGCAGCGCGGACCGCAGCCTGGACGCTTTCAGCCGGGGTTTTTACGCGGCGCGTTTGCTGTTGCAAAGGGATGCGTTGCTGCAGCCGCGGGACTCAAATGGGGCAGCGCGCCCTTTTCGCATTCAAAACGGCGATACGGTGAACCTGATTGCGCTGCATTTAGAGGATGCTGGACTGATACGCGACGCCGCGGCTTTTCGCCTGTACTTGATCTATTCGGGCGCCGACACCAATTTGCAGTCCGGTGATTTCTCGCTGAGCCCGGCGGCTAACGCGCTGCAAATTGCCGGCACGCTGCAAGATGCCAACGCCAAAGAAATTTCGTTTCGCATTTTGGCTGGTTGGCGGTTGGAAGATGTAGCGGCCGGGTTGGCGGTTTCGGGTCTGGCGGTGAAACCGGATGTCTTTTTGCTGGAGGCCACCAACCCCAGCGTGGAGAGCCTGCCTTCCGGTCTGGCGAAGTTGAAAAACCTGGAGGGTTATTTGCTGCCGGGTGTTTACCGTTTTAAGCGCACCGCCAAAGCGGCTGAGATCGTGCGGGCGGCTGCCCAGCAATTCGACGAACAGGTCAATGCAGATCTACGCCAGGCATTTCAGCGCCAGGGCCTGGATTTGTCCCAGGCGGTCATCCTGGCATCCATGGTGCAGCGCGAGTCGATCCTGGTGGAAGAACAGCCCATGCTGGCTTCGGTTTTCTTTAACCGGCTGCGCAAAGGTATGAAACTGGACAGCGACCCAACCGTGCAGTATGCGGTAGGGTATAATGCCGCGCAGAAAACCTGGTGGACCAATCCGCTCAGCAGCAAGGATCTGAGAATTGATTCACCTTATAATACGTATACTCATATCGGTCTGCCGCCGGGCCCTATCGCTTCTCCCAGCCTAACCGCGCTGCGCGCAGTGGCGTATCCGGCCCAATCTCCGTATTTTTATTTCCGGGCCAAATGTGACAGCTCGGGGTTGCATAATTTTTCAACCACTTATGATGAACATTTGAGTAAAGGTTGCCCATAATTTTTGGAGGAGGAAACGTATGTCTGTATTAGGCATTGATTTCGGTGGGTCTGGAATTAAGGGGGCACTGGTGGATGAAAGCACCGGAGAACTATTGACAGAACGTTACCGGTTGCCCACCCCAGTGGGAGCCCTGCCACAAGATGTGGCGGAGGTGGTGGGTGAAATTGCCAGGCATTTTGACTATCACGGTCCGATCGGGATTGGTTTTCCTTCGGTAATTTTACATGGGGTAGTGTATACCGCGGCCAATATTGATCAGGGTTGGATCGGTGTGAACGCGGAAACCCTGTTTGGTGAGGTTACCGGCTGCCCCTGTTTTGTGGTGAATGATGCCGACGCCGCGGGAGTCGCGGAAATGAATTATGGAGTAGGGCTGGAAAACCCGCGCGGGGTGACCCTGTTCCTGACGATTGGCACGGGAATCGGATCGGCCCTTTTTGTGGATGGCAAGCTGCTGCCCAATACCGAACTGGGACATCTGGAAGTTCGCGGAAAGGATGCCGAGCGGCGGGCATCGGATGCCACGCGCAAACGAAAAACGCTCACCTGGGAAGAATGGGCGGTGCGCCTGCATGAAGTGCTGGCGCGCATGGAAATGTTGTTCTGGCCAGATCTAATTGTGTTGGGGGGTGGGGTGAGCAAAGATTGGGAGAGCTTTATGCCGTATATCCGCCTGCGTTCCAAGATTATGCCGGCAAAACTGTTTAATCAGGCGGGGATCGTTGGCGCGGCGATCTACGCCTGGAATAAATCACAAATTTAAGTTGAGGGCAGCATCAAAAACAGCGGATGGGCCACGCCCATCCGCTGTTTTTGATGGAACGATATCAACCACCACCAGTGTTATTGCCAACAAAACCGCCCTCGGTCAGTTTGCGCAGGTCATTGAGTGCCGCGGAGACCTCTTGGGGCGAAACCAGTCTTCCGGTTTCACGGTGATAGAGTTGGCCGGAGGCGGCTTTTTCGAGGGCAACACCGCGGATGGGCAACCCCCGCGCCAGCGATTCTTTGACCAGGGCAGCGCCGGCCGAATAGCCAATGACCGGATTCAGGGCGGTTATCACTATCGCATTGCGTTCCAACCAGCCTTCTGCCTTATCGCGGTTTGCGGTAATGCCCACCACACAGCGGGTAGTAAAGGCCCGAATGGAGCCGATCATGATTTGCATGGCTTCAAACAGATTGTGGGCGATGATCGGCATCATCACGTTCAATTCCAACTGCCCGGCCTGGGCTGCCAGAGCCACCGTGGTATCACAGCCAATGACGTGAAACATGGCCATATCCAACATTTCAGCCAGTACCGGGTTTACTTTGCCGGGCATAATGCTGGACCCGGGCTGGATGGGGGGCAGGCGGATCTCGTCGAACCCGGTGGCGGGTCCGGAAGCCAGCAGGCGAAAATCGTTGGCGATGCGGATCAGACTCAGCGCCAGGGTGCGCAGTGCCGCCGAAAAATCGACCGCGTCTGCCATAGACTGCATGCTTTCAAATAGATTATCGGATGGAAGGAGCGCCAACCCGGTGAGTTGGGAGAGGCGGCTGACCATGCGGGTGTGATACTCAGGATGGGCATTCAGACCGGAGCCAGTTGCCGTGCCGCCGATTCCCAGTCGGCGCAGACCGTCGGCTGCGCGGGCGATCCGCTCGCGGTCGCGGGCCACCGCGCACGCGTACGCGCCAAATTCCTGTCCCAGGCGCACCGGTACGGCATCTTGCAGGTGGGTGCGGCCCGATTTCACAATATCGTCAAATTCCAGTGCTTTTTGGTCCAGGGCAGCGCTCAGGCCGTCTACCGCGGCCAGTAATTCGGCCATCCGCCACAGGCACCCCAGCCGAATAGCGGTGGGAATGGTGTCATTGGTGGATTGCGACATATTGACATGGTCGTTTGGGTTGACTCGATATTCCCCGGGCTGTCCACCCATTTCGAGGGTGGCACGGTTGGCAATTACCTCGTTGGCGTTCATGTTGTGGCTGGTGCCCGCGCCGGCCTGAAATGGATCGACCACAAATTCGCTGTCCCACTGCCCCGCCATCACCTGCGCGGCAGCCGTGGCAATGGCGGCTGCGCGGGGCGCATCCAGCAGTCCCAGGTCATGATTCACATCGGCTGCCGCATGTTTTACTGCCGCAATTGACCAGATGAAGGCGCGCCAGGGGCGCAGCCCGGAAATAGGAAAGTTTTCCACGGCGCGCATCGTTTGTGCGCCGTAAAGCGCGCTCAGCGGAACCCGCACCTCTCCCAGAGAATCTTTTTCAATTCGGAAATCCATTGCTAAAGCTGCCATGCCCATGCCTCTTTATAAAAAACAGCGGATTATCACGGTCTTCAGACCGTGATAATCCGCTCTGGTTTAAACCGGGAAGCTGCCTATTTGGCTGCTTTGTAACCGGGCCCCTTGCTAAAGAAAGCCACATTCGCATCCGTACCCGGTGTCAGATCGACCACTTCACCAGCCTTCAAAACTTTGGTAGCCGTCAAATGCACCGGCTCACCTTCGTGATTGGCCCCATCATAAACCGTGGTGAAACCAGGCGTGCCGACCGGTTCGGATATGTATTCGCCGCCCTTCGCTTTGTAAGCGGACGGAACCTCATCCTGAGGGAAAATAGCGGCATACGGACATTCCGGAACGCAGGCGCCGCAATCGATGCATGTATCAGCATCAATGTAAAACAGCGGCCATTTGTCCTCGGGCTTGCCTGGTACGATACATTCGACTGGGCAGACTGTCACGCATCCACCGTCGCGCACACAAAGGCTGGTGATGATATGAGTCATTGCATCCTCCAAAACAGATTAGAATAGTTTTTCGAGCGTTTTATTGCCCGCTTACAAAACGCCGTTCGGCTTCCTCCCAATTGACCACATTCCACCAGTTGGCCAGATAATCCGCACGGCGATTTTGATACTTCAGATAATATGCGTGTTCCCAAACGTCCGCCCCAATAATCGGAAATAAACCTTCTGCCAGAGGGGTGTCCTGATTGGGAGTAGAGTGCAGGACAACAGAACCATCTGACTTCTTACTGAGCCAGGCCCAGCCACTGCCAAAGCGCCCCAAACCGGCTTTTTCAAATTCCTGCTTGAAGGCAGTGAACCCGCCAAAGGTGCTATTGATGGCTGCGGCCAACTTGCCCGCTGGTTCACCACCCGGATTAATACCCATTATATTCCAATACACAATATGATTGTAGTATCCGCCGGCATTATTTCTTACCGCGGTGCGGATGTCTTCAGGAACCTTGCTAAGATCGCTTAAAATCTGTTCAATCGAATGATTGGCAAGATCTGGATGCTTCTCGAGCGCGCCATTTAGATTCTTAAGGTACGTGGCATGGTGCTTGGTATAATGGATCTCAACCGTCAGTGCATCTATCGAGGGTTCGAGAGCATTGAACGCGTAGGGTAAAGCCGGTAATTGGAATGCCATTGGAATCTCCTATTTTTAAACTGTGAATATAAGTTTTCAATCCGATTATTAATTACGTATTACGATAAAAATTGTAATAAATTGATCGACGTATGTCAAGCCCAATTTAGGAAGTCATTGTGAATCGTTTTACAGCGCCCCTGATACCGCCAATGCTGGGATTAGGTATTGCTATCCTGGCCGTTTCGACCTCATCTCTATTCATCCGGTTTGCCCAGGCAGCAGCCCCATCGCTGGCGATTGCCGCCTGGCGGTTGACTTTAGCCAGTTGTGTGCTGATTCCACTGGCCTGGCGGCACAATCGGACCGAAATCCGCCAGTTGAGCCGCAAATTGGTGGGCCTGCTGATTCTCTCAGGTGTTTTTTTGTGTTTACATTTTGCCACCTGGATCACCTCTTTGGAATACACCTCCGTTGCCAGTTCGGTGGTTCTGGTAACAACCAGCCCGCTGTGGGTAGCATTGCTTTCTCCGCTGGTGCTGCGGGAGGGGCTGCCAAAAATGGTTTGGGTGGGGTTGGTCCTGGCTTTGGTTGGGGGAACCGTGGTGGCTGGGAGTGACGTATGCCAGTTTGGTGCAAGCGGTGTGATGTGCCTGGATTTACAGAGTCTGGCGCGGGAACAGGGCATGTGGGGTAATTTTCTGGCCCTGGTGGGTGCATGGTGTGTTGCCGGATATATTTTGATTGGCCGGTGGGTGCGCCCGCAGCTCTCGCTGCTTTCTTATACCGCGGTTGTCTATGGGGTGGCGGCGGTGGGGTTGATCGGTCTGGCAGGGGTGAATCAAACGCAACTATTTGGATTTCAACCGATTACATTTTTGTGGTTTGCCCTGCTGGCGTTAATCCCGCAGTTAATCGGCCATTCTACGTATAATTGGGCGCTGCGTTACCTCTCGGCTGCAACGGTGTCGGTTGCCGGGCTGGGCGAGCCGATTGGTTCCAGCCTGTTGGCATACTTGTTTTTAAGCGAACCTCCCACGGGGCTTGAGGTCGTGGGAGGTGGGCTGATTTTGGTGGGAATTTATTTTTCTTCGATTGCCAGGCCGGGCGGCGGATAAACCTTGGGTTTGGCCCCGGCTTTTTTGGGGTTCAGCCTTTCTGGCAGGCGGCTGTAGAGATGATTGTATTCAAATAGGTGCGCCTGCAATCCGGGCGAAAGGGCATTGGGTGCCAAACGCCAGAACCAGTTGCCGCTGGCGCGACCGGGATAGTTCATTCGGGCATCTGAATCGAGGGATAGGAGATCCTGCATGGGGGCTAACGCCAGGCTGGCGATGGAAGACCACACCCCGCGCACCATGTCCCACGAGATATCATTGCCCGAGCGAGCGAGGTAGCGGCGGCATAAATCCTGTTCCTGTTCAGTAGCTTTTTTGTACCAACCCAGGCTGGTGTCGTTATCATGGGTGCCAGTATACGCCACGCAGTTTTCGACATAATTGTGCGGCAAAAAAGGATCATCCGGGTCGTTGCTGAAAGCGAATTGCAAGATCTTCATGCCGGGTAGCTTAAATTGGTCACGCAGTTCAGTCACATCGGGGGTAATTTCTCCCAGGTCTTCGGCAATGATCGGCAGATCACCCAGCGCCTCGCCCAGTGCGATGAACAAATTTGCACCCGGGCCTTTTACCCAGCGGCCAATTTCGGCGGTGGGGTTACCAAAAGGTACTTCCCAATACCCCGCAAAACCGCGGAAGTGATCGAGGCGGATCAGGTCATACAGTTTTAAGGCAGCCCGCATGCGTTGGATCCACCAGATATAACCATTTTTGCGGTGCTGCGACCAGCGGTAGAGCGGATTTCCCCACAACTGACCGGTGCTGGAGAAGTAATCGGGCGGCACACCCGCTACGACGGTGGGCAGACCTTTTTCATCCATATAAAACAATTCAGGGTGCGCCCAGGCATCCGCGCTGTCATAGGAGACAAAAATTGGCGCATCACCAATGATTTGGATGCCTTTGGATTGGGTGTATTGGTGCAGAGATTCCCACTGGCGGAAAAACAAGAACTGCCGGTATTGATGGCGTTGGATCGACCCGGCATTGGCGGCAACGAATCCGGCCAGGGCCGCGGTATTGTGTGAGCGCAGCGGTTGGGGCCAATCCTTCCAGGAAACACCGCCATTGGATTCCTTGATGGCCATAAAGAGCGCGAAATCTTCCAGCCAATGGGCTTCGGCACGGATGAAATCTTGAAACTCTTGTTTAAGCCTTTTGCCCGTTAATTTTTTGAAGCGGGCAAAAGAACGATCCAACACGGTCAGCTTCCATTGAATGACCTCACCAAACAGCACGCGCTCGGCAGAGAAGGCGGGGCGGTCGGCCAGGTCTTCACGAGTGAGCAAGCCCTCATCCAGAAGCAAGGTGGGACTGACTAAAAACGGGTTGCCCGCAAAAGCAGAAAAACATTGGTAGGGCGAATCACCATAGCCGGTAGGGCCTAATGGCAGAACCTGCCAGTAGCTACAGCCCGAATCAGACAGAAAATTTACCCAGCGGTACGCTTCGGGTCCCAGATCTCCGATTCCATCCGGCCCCGGCAGACTGGTTGGATGTAAGATGATGCCGGAAGAGCGATTAAATTTCATTTGGCAATCTCCTGGTTTGGATATAGACCCCAGATTCTACAATTGTGCCGGAATAATCAGAAAGGGTGACATCACAACCCACAATGCCGCCTGGTTTAATCTCGGCTCCAGCCGGGACCTCGGAATTTTTCCCAACCATCGCGACATGCAGACTGTCTGAATAACCGCCGACCTGCGCATTCTTGCCAATCTGGGCACGTTTGTCTAACACCGAACGAATCACGGCAGCACCCGCTTCGATATGACAATCGGTTAATATGATCGATTCTTCTATCACGGCGCCGTTTTCCACTATCACACCGGGTGATAAAATGCTGCGAACAACGCGCGCGCCATTTTTAATCTGACAGCCGTTGCTCACCATACTGTTTTCGATCAAGGTGCCCTGTTCAACCCAGGAGGGCGGGCGCTCTTCGGTGCGGGTGTGGATGATCCAACTGCGATCGTACAGGTTCAGGTTGTTCCCCGGGGCCAGCAGGTCCATGTGGGCCTGCCAATAGGAATTAACCGTGCCAACATCCACCCAGTAGCCATCGTAAGGGTAGGCGAATACTTTGCCGCCCGATTTGATGAGGCTGGGGAGGATATCTTTGCCAAAATCATGCGATGAGTCGGTGCGAAGATGATCTTCCCACAGCAGGCGATCCAACAGGGCGGTATTGAACAGGTAAACGCCCATATTCGCCAGGTTTGAGGGTGGGCGGGCAGGTTTTTCAACAAAAGAAGTGACGCTATTATCGGACGAAACGCCCACAATACCAAAGCGCGGCGCTTCATCGGCTGGCACGCGAATGGTGGCCATGGTTAATTCGGAGCCTTTCTCGATATGGTAGCGGATCATGGCTTCGTAATCCATGGTATAGATATGGTCGCCAGAAAGAATCAGGATGTAATCGGGGTTGCCACGTTTAATAAAGGTGTAGTTCTGCTGAACGGCATCGGCGGTGCCCACGAACCAGTTGGTGGAGCGGGCGGTAAAGGGAGTGAAAACACGTACACCGCCGGTGAAATCCCGGTTTAGATCCCAGGGGGCACCCGTGCCAATATGCTCGATGAGCGACTGCGGGCGGTATTGGGCGATGATCATGACATCAAAAATATGCGAATTAACGCAATTTGAGAGGGGAAAATCGATGATGCGGTATTTGCCGCCAAACGGCACGGCAGGCTTGGTGCGCTTGGCAGTTAATACACCCAGGCGGGTTCCTGCACCACCCGCCAAAATTACGGCACGCGTATTCATACGATTTGCTCCTTAAGGGATCGATATACTTGCGCATAGGCATAAGCAGAGCGCTGCCAGCTAAAATCCATCTGCATTCCGCGTAGCTGCAACTTTTGCCATTCGCCCCGATCGGAATAAATTGCGATTGCTCGCTGTATGGCTTCGGCCAGTGCGCGTGAAGTAGCTTCTTTGAAAAGGAACCCGGTGGCGCCGGGTGAAGGCATATCCAGAATGGTATCGCGCAAGCCGCCGGTGGCTCGGGCGATGGGCACGCAACCGTAGCGCATAGCGATCATTTGAGCCAACCCGCAGGGTTCATAGCGAGATGGCATTAAGATCATATCCCCGCCGGCATACATACGGCGCGAGAACTGCGCATCGAAACGCAATATCGATCGCACCCGATCTGGAAAATCTTCTTGAAGGTGCTGGCAGCTAGCTTCGAGCATGGGGGTGCCAGTGCCCAAAATGATCGCCTGCCAGGGGACGTTTGCAACCTGGTAGAGTGCCTCAATCGCCAGATCGATGCCTTTCTGGTGGTCCATGCGCGAGATGATAATGAACAGCGGAATGGTGGGATCAGGGTTGAGGGCCACTTCTTCGAGCAGGGCAGTGCGGTTTTTTAAGCGCAGGTCCAACGATTGGGTAGAGAAGCGGATGGGTATAACCGGGTCGGTGGATGGGTCCCAATTTGCCTGATCCAGTCCGTTGAGGATGCCAGAAACCGATTCTTTGCGGGTCTGCAAGTAATCTTCCAGCCCACAGCCGAATTCGGGCGTCAAAATTTCCTCGGCATAACTGACCGAGACCGCAATCACGCGGTCGGCAGTAGTGAGACCCAATGGCAGCGGCATATGGCGCGCCCAATCGGGTAGGTCTGGGTCGTCTGATGGTTGAATGCCGAATTCTTCCAGGGCTTTTTCGGCGCCGGTTCCGAGATAGGGCAGGTTGTGAATGGTTAAAATCGAGCGAGTATCCTTCAGTTCAACCAGATCTGGATCGTTTTTCAGGGAGTAGGGGGCCATGGCGGTGTGCCAATCGTTGGCGTGGATGATGTCGGGGATCCAACCGATCTGGCGTGTAAATTCGAGCGCGGCCAGCGAAAAGAGGGTGTACTTGGTGCCATCGCGATAATTATCGGTGGTGTAGACGGGTTCACCAGGACTGAAGGGGGGGGCAGACACGAGATAAATGGGCAGTTGTTTAATTTCAGTCGCATAAATGTTTACTGGTATGTTGCCGGAAGTGTGGCTAATTTCAAAGGAAGCCACTAATTCTTGCGTGTCCAATTTTTGGCGAATGGCAGAATGGAAAGGTATGATCAGACGCAGATCCAGTTCCAATCCGCCGATCCAGGCGGGGTCGATCCCCAGCAAGGCGTAGGGTAGTGATCCGGCCACATCGCCGAGCCCGCCTACTTTGATGAGCGGGTCCGCCTCGGATGCCAGGAATAGCACTTTCAACTTTTCTGCCATGAGGTATCTTTCCTTTTTTTGCCCAAATTATGCGGGTATGACCATTTCGAAATAATCTTGCGAGATGGTTTCGGTGGGTGATGCATCCAATAATGTGATGAGTTCGACCACCAGGTTCGATTTTTCTTCGGCGTCGCGGCGGCTCCAGGTGCGGCTCTTAATTTCTAAAAAGTAGCCCAGGGCTGGCTTTTTGACTTCGTCGATGTTGATATAGAATTCGACGCCGCGGTATTTGACCATATAGCGCAGCCGGTCTTTTTGAATTTCGAATTCGTGCTTGGGGTGGAAGTATTCACGGTAAAAGCGCAGGGAATGGGAGGCCTGTGCCAGATAGCGGCTGCGCGAGAGCAGCACCTCTTGCGGGAAACGGTGCTCGAAAGCGGGACCGATGAGTGTCAGGCGCGAGCGCACGCTGCCAACCTCGTGCTTTTCGTTGATGATTTCATCTTCACGGTAGCGCAGCATGCCCTGATGAGGGTCTGCAAAGGTGAAATACATGTCGTATTGATGATAATGGCGCTCGCGGATCATCTCGATCTGCGGTTTTTTGAGCGCCGCCAGAATGGGAGCCGGGTTTGTGATGCGCACCTTGGCTTGAACTTCGAAACTTTCTTCCTGCATGGCGCCGCCAATGGCGACCAATTTAGAAAGGACTGATTCTTCACGATGAATTAGAAACTGATCGATCTTGCGCGCATATTCCTGGCTGTTGCGCAATATGGCAGGCTCATCCAGCGTCAGCAATTGCTGGTTGCGCATCACCCAGCGCCCGTTAATCATGACATCCATCACATCATTGGCTTTGCTGGTGTAGATGACTTGCGCATAGATCGACTGCGGATCGCGCGTGAAGCGTGGAAAATTGTGCAGGCGAGAGATATTCACCAGGATGAGATCGGCACGTTTGCCGGGGGTGAGTGAACCGGTAGTCTCGCCTATGTGCAGAGCCTGAGCACCCAGGCGGGTGCCCATTAACAGCGTGGTGCTGGCAGGGAGCGCAGTGGGATCGCCGGAAGAGCCCTTTGCCAGAAAGGCAGCCAGGCGCATTTCTTCGAACATATCCAGGTCATTGTTAGAGGCTGCCCCATCGGTACCAATTCCCACATTCAGTCCCAATTCAATCATGCGCCGGGTGGGGGCCATGCCGGATGCAAGCTTCAGGTTAGAAGAAGGATTATGCGCGACCCCTGCGCCGGAGTGGATCAGGGAGCGGATTTCACCTTCATCGATATGCACGCAGTGTGCTGCAATTAGTTTTGCCTCCAGCAGCCCCTGTTTCTTCACGTAAGGAATGACCGGCATCCCCTGTTCTTTGCGCATATTTTCGACTTCCAGCGCAGTCTCTGCCAGATGAGTGTGCAGGGGAACGTCAAATTCCATCGCCAGGTCGGCAGTGGCGCGCAAGATCTCGGGGGTGCAGGTATAAGGGGCATGCGGAGCTACCGATGGGGTGATGAGTGGATGTCCTTGCCAGCTTTTTATGAACTCACGGGCCATTGCCAGCGATTCTTCGAAGAAATGGGCATCGGGGGTAGGGAACTTGAGCACGGTTTGCGAACAAACAGCGCGCATGCCGGCGGCGGCGGTAGCGGCAGCCACACTTTCTTCAAAATAATACATGTCGGCAAAACAGGTGACACCGCTGCGGATCATTTCGGCGCAGGCCAACTGGGTGCCCAGGCGCACAAAATCGGGCGAGACAAATTCGCGCTCGACCGGCATCATATAGCCCATCAGCCAGACATCCAGGCGTAAATCATCGGCCAGCCCGCGCAGCAGTGTCATGGGAACGTGCGTATGAGCATTGATCAGGCCCGGCATTAGCAGCTTGCCTTCGCAATCGATGGTCTCGCGGGCGGTGTAGGTTTGTTTGATGACAGGCTCTGGGCCAACTGCCACAATCTGATCTCCCAGCACTGCCACAGCACCATTTTCATATCGATTGAGCTTTTCATCCATGGTCAGGACGATGGCATTGGTCAGTAAAATGTCGATTTCAGGCATGACGGGTTTATCCTTTCGCGGTGGAGGAGAGTAACGCGCGGCGGAGAAAATCGATAGCCGTATTCACCGAATAGGGCAAGCCTTGTTGGGGCGGGCCGCCGTATGAGCGCACGGCTTCAGAAATGCCTGCCGGAGTCAGTACCTGGATGATTACGGTCTGTTTCTCGGGGCCAGGCATATAACTGGCTCCCAAAACTACCTGGACCCCGGTCTGGGCTGCCAGTTGATGGAGTGCAGCCGCCAACCCGGCCGAATCGACCGCTTCAGAGTAAATCTGGATGGGTTCTGCGGGCGGGAAATCCTTGACATGTTTCAATAGCTCACCGCCCAGGCCAAATTCCACCAGAGCCAAATTCCAGCCCAACTGCACCAGTTTGGCTCGGGTTACTTTTTCGAGGGTGTCTGAATCAGACCCATAGACATGATCGCCCAGGCGCTGATAGAGCTGTTCGACCAATCCCGCGATCATACGGTCAGCTTCGGCTGTGGTTGAGGCTTTGGCGGTCACCCGGATATCAATTTGCCCTGGATGAGCCAGCAGACCCACGGTGGGGTTAGTGAGCAGTTCCAAATCACCGATCCATTCATCGACTTGTGATTCGCCCACACCCGAGGTGTGCAACACGCAGGCCTTGATGGTGCCCGAAATATGGTAACGTTCGATCAGGTAGGGCAAAACCCGGTTTTCGATCAGATATTCCATCTCGCGCGGCACTCCCGGCAGGCTGATGATGGTTTTGCTGCCAGTTTCATAAAAAAAGGCCGGCGCGGTACCCACCGGGTTTTCCACCGCGATCGCGCCAGTGGGGATATAGGCCTGGCGTTTATTGTTTTCTGTGGCGGTGCGGTTAAAGCGCACGAACCGGTTTTGAATTTGTTCCCATAATTCCGGGCGAAATTCCAGATCTACGCTAACTGCCAGGGCGACTGCCAGGCGGGTAGGGTCATCTACTGTTGGGCCAAGCCCGCCGGTGGTGATGACGATTTCTGAGCGGTTTTGGGCTTCGGCGATCGCCTGTGCGATGCGCTGCGGGTTATCACCCACCATGGTGGCGCGAAAGAGATCGATGTTGGCATCGCGCAGGCGCAGCGCCAGGTAGCGGGTATTGGTATCTTGAATTTCTCCGAGGAGCAGTTCGGTTCCGATCGCAATGATTTCCGCAGATGGCATAGGTTTTTGACCTCGAAATGGAGTTGTCTTACAATTGTATCAAGAATTACCAAAGCTGTATTCAAATCCAGTCCAATGAAATGACACCAACGGTAGGGGCAGGCAGGTTGAACTTCCGACCGGACAGGTGTATTGATAAAATTCCGATGACCTGGCGATTTGGGCCAACTTATTATTAAAGGCCTGTCTGGGAATTAGCCATGAGCCATCCCACAAGCGTTCAGCGGTCTCCAGTGCGGCCTGGTGGATCGAATGGATACCAGAATAGGCCAACATGCCGGCGATCTCAACCGGAGGGGTATGGAACTGGCGGGTATAGGCAGCCCCATACCGCGGGTCCTGCCAGGCGGCAGGGCCAATCCATTGGGTGAAGATCACGCGAGAATCGCGGCCGGTGGGTGGGGGTGAAAGGGAAATAGCCAGCGCGCGATGCCCGGGAACGAGATCATCAAACTCTTGTGGAAGAATGGGGTTGGATTGGAGAGAAACCCAGACCGGCACAAGGTTGGGCTCGGCTGGACTATCAGCCACGAGTGAGTCTGGCAGGGTGACCACGCAGGGTGTGCGGCTGTCAGCCAGCTCAGCACAAAACGCCTCGCGAAAAGTTTGCGAGGCAGGGTCGGGGTTGGCAGTGACGGTCAGGCTGTACGCAGCAGAAAGGGGCAGTAAACGCGCCGCTTGCTGCGCCATCAAGCGTGGGTCGGGCACGAATGTGATGGCAGTATCGGTGGTACTGGAAATGAAAGGCAGCGGCGAAATGGCTGCCCTGGCCGCAAGCGCCAGGCTTGTGTCAAATTCCGCGGCATTATAAGGGCAGGTAGGGCCAATTACTGCGACCATTCGCTGAACAGCCGCCAGGTCCAAGCTCGATTGATCTGTGTTTTCAGGCAAGCAAGCGAAAAAAAAGGGCTGGACGGCAATGCCCGGCGTATTGGACGATGCGGGGTATGCCGCGGCGGCGAGTTCGGCGCCCTGCTGAGCTGCCAGCGCCGCGCTCAGCCCGGTTCCACTGGTGATACGGGGCAATCCGACGAGGATGGCTTCACCGGGACGCAGCCAAATACACCCTGCCGGGTCTGCGCAGGTTGGCCCGGACCCAGCGAACCCCAATCCAGCGAGGGCGATTACACAGAAGATAAAAGGCAGCACCCACTTCGTGAGCATTTTTATCAGATCAGGATGTCCCTGTGCGGCGTGGTTGGTAAAGCAGGACCTCACGGATTTTTAGATCAGCGTTACGGATTTTTTGGGCGAGATCCAGTGCCAGATTATACATCACGCGGTAGCCTAACTCTGGGTAAGAATTACAGACATTCATCAGACGGTCGCGGGAAATTTTCAGTAGCAGCGTATCGCGCAGCGCAGCCCTGGCTCCGGCAGAACGCAGCCCCTGATCGACCAGGGCGACCTCACCAAAGGATTGGCCGCGCATCAAAACAGCGATCACTTCCGACTTGGTGATGATGCCAGGCGTTGGGCTGACCATGCCGGGGTTCACAAAAATTTCTACCTGTCCGCGAAAGATAAGGTACAATTCCTTTTCGGGTGAGTTTTCCAAAAAGACGAACTCACCTTCGCGATAAACCTTTTCATCACACAGACTTTCCACCATCTCCAGTTGCAACGGCGAGAGGTTAAAAAACAGATCTGTTTCTCTTAAGAAGCTGATATATTTTCCCATAATTTCCTTGTGATTATTTTTAGTGTAGCATGAATTCGACAGGTGTCAAACTTACCTGAAAATAGGCGGTGAAATGGCATATCGGCAGCGCCTTGGAAGCTGGGGCGAACAACTGGCTGAGGCTTATTTAGTACAACGGGGCTTTGAGCCGTTGTACCGGAATTTTCGCACTCGTTATGGAGAAATTGATCTGGTAATGAAGGATCTGGATACGATTGTCTTTGTGGAAGTAAAGACGCGCACCAACCTGGATTTTGGCAACCCGGAGGAAAGTATTACTGCGAAAAAGAGAAAACGCATGCTGCTCTCGGCAGAGGCCTGTTTGCAGGTGCATCCTGAGTGGGGCGGGTATTACCGGATTGATGTCCTGGCTGTGAACGGCAGCCCTGCGGATGCCACCCCTGAGATCGTCTGGTTTGAAAATGCCCTGGGATGAATTGCGCCCGCCCTTGATTGTGGTAGTTGGCCCGACCGCCGTGGGAAAAACAGAGCTAGCCATTTGGCTGGCCGAACGCCTGGGGGGAGAAATTCTGTCGGCCGATTCGCGGCTTTTTTACCGGGGAATGGATATTGGTACGGCAAAACCCGACCGCGCAGAACTGTCCCGGGTGTCGCATCACCTGATTGACGTGGCGGCGATCGATGAGACCTGGAGCCTGGCGCTTTTTCAAAAAGCCGCCAAATTCAGTATTCAGGATATTCACCGGCGCGGTAAAATCCCTTTCCTTGTGGGCGGCACCGGGCAATATATTCAGGCGGTGGTCGAAGAATGGGAAATTCCGGCGCAACTGCCCGATTTGCGCCTGCGGGATGCGCTGGAAGCCTGGGGCAGAGCCATTAGCCCGGCTGAGCTGCACCGTCGATTGGCGGTTGTGGATGCTGAAGCGGCGGCCCGGATTGAACCCAACAACCTGCGCCGCACTGTGCGCGCGCTGGAGGTGTTGTTTCATACCGGGCAGAAGTTTTCTGCCCAGCGGAAAAAAGGCCAATCTCCTTACCGTGTGTTGCAGATTGGTTTGAGCCGCCCCAGACCGGTATTATACCGGCGGATCGACGAGCGAATTGAACGCATGCTCGCCGATGGATTGTTAGCTGAAGTAGAGGGGCTGCTGGCGCAGGGGTATGCCGCTGACTGTTCGCCTTTTTCGGCAATCGGCTACCGCGAAATGCTGCAGGTATTGCGTGGGGAAATCACGCTGGACGAGGCAGTTGTTCTGATGAAACGCGCCACGCGCCAGTTTGTCCGGCGGCAGTACAACTGGTTTAAGCTGGAAGATCCAGCAATTTACTGGTTTGACCTGGATCAAGTCGGGGTAAATGTAATCGAAGGGGTGTTGCGGAACTGGATCAATTCATAAAAAAGCCAGCCGTTCTCTTGGGACGGCTGGCTTTTTTGATTCGGGTTAGTTCAGCGAAAGCTGCGGTGTACCGCTTCGTTTGGGCGTGGGTGGCGGGAAAATCTTCTCAAATTCATCGCGTGTGAGCGTTTCGACTTCCAAGAGCCGATTGGCAACAGCATCCAGCTCGGGGTGATACTTCTTGAGAATTTCGCGCGCCTGCAAATGGGCTGTTTGCACCATACTGCGCACTTCCTGATCGATCTTTTCAGCAACCGATTCAGAATAGTCACGCTGTTCTGATATTTCGCGTCCCAGGAAAATCATTTCTTCCTTCTGACCGTAGACCATGGGGCCCAGGGCTTCGCTCATGCCCAGGCGGGTGACCATGGCACGCGCCATTTGCGTTACGCGTTCAATGTCATTGGATGCGCCGGAGGTGATGTCGTCAAAAACCAGCTCTTCGGCAGCGCGGCCACCCAATAAACCGACCATTTCGGCCAGCAGTTTCTTGCGCGGCATCAGGGTCTGGTCTTCCTGTGGGAGCGCAAGGGTGTACCCGGCGGCCATGCCGCGGGCAATGATAGAGACTTTATGCACCGGGTTGGCTTCGGCGAGGGCATTCATCACAACGGCATGCCCGGCTTCGTGGTAGGCCACGATACGCTTTTCTTCCTGGCTGATCAGACGGCTCTTGCGTTCTGGTCCAGCAATTACACGTTCAATCGCTTCTTCAAATTCTGACTGGCCAATGATCTTTTTGTTGCGGCGCGCGGCCAAAATGGCCGCTTCATTGACCAGATTTTCAAGGTCAGCGCCCACAAAGCCTGGGCAGGCCCGTGCGAGAACTCCTAATTGAAGATCGGGAGCCAGCGGCTTGCCTTTCACATGCACTTTGAGGATGGCTTCGCGGCCCTTCACATCTGGACGGTCCAGCATAACCCGGCGGTCAAACCGGCCTGGGCGCAACAAGGCTGGGTCCAGGATATCCGGGCGGTTGGTGGCCGCGATGATGATGATGTTGGTGTCAGTATCAAAACCATCCATCTCGACCAGCATCTGGTTGAGGGTTTGCTCCCTTTCATCGTGGCTGCCGCCCAGGCCTGCACCGCGTTGGCGGCCGACCGCGTCAATCTCATCGACGAAGATGATGCAAGGAGAATGGCGCTTGGCCTGATCAAACAGGTCGCGAACGCGGCTGGCGCCTACACCGACAAACATTTCTACGAATTCTGAACCGGAGATGGAGAAGAAAGGCACTCCGGCCTCACCAGAAACGGCTTTGGCCAACAGGGTCTTGCCAGTGCCGGGAGGACCCACCAGCAGAACCCCTTTGGGAATGCGCGCTCCGAGTGCGATAAATTTTTGCGGTTCACGCAAAAATTCGACTACTTCGCGCAATTCCTCCTTCGACTCGTCCACGCCAGCGACATCCTCAAAGGTGACTGTGGGCTGATCGCCGGTGAACATACGCGCGCGGGATTTGCCGAATGACATGGCGGCATTATTACTGCCCTGTGCCTGACGGAAGATGAAAAAGAAAGCAGCACCCAGCAGTAAAAACGGCAAAATGTAACTTAACGCAGTGATGACGCCGATCCACGGGCTGGGAGGTTTAATTTCAATTTTCACTTTATCAGAATTCATCTGCTCGGGCGTGACGCCCAATTGGATGAGCTGCTCTACCAGGGTGGCGGTTGGATCTTTGGTAGAAGAGCGTTGATTTTGCACACCATCTTTCATGATGATGCGCAGGCGGTTTTCATCTTCCACAATTCTGGCAATCGTTCCATTTTGAATGCCGGCAGCCACTTCATTGATGGTCAGAACATCCTGGCTGGCGCCCTGAGAACTGAAGTTGTAAACCACCATTGCAATGATTGCCACAAACAGCAGAAGGTAAATAATATACGATTGGTTTCGTGAACTCACTCAAAACCTCCATTTATCTTGCTCACCGCAAGCATTTTATTTTCCATGATTTTCTGACTGGATGGATTATACCAATCTCGGAATAATGAAGCCAGTTCTTGAATAAACTATCTAAAAATATTAAGGAAACTCTCATATTCCGGGACCCAGATATAACCATGAATTCAAAGATTGGCAGCACCGCTGGTTCAAGACGATATGTGTTGAGGGCAGGTGGCTATTCACCCTGAACCTCTTCTTTGGAAGCGGCAATGGTTTGAAAGATCTGGCGAATATGCACAATATCGTGGGTGACGACAAAGCCAAGTAGCTCGTGCATCGTGGTTGGGCCAAAGATGGCATGCCGTGCCGGACGCTGCCAACCGGTGGGGTTGAGTTGGTCGAGGAAAGCGGTCATTTCGGCGCGGATGGACATAAACGCTGCGAGGGCGGCTGGTCCGGATTGGGTAATATAACTGCGTTCTATCGCCCATGGATCGGTGACAACCCCCGGGAGAAAAGGTGTTTTGTCTGACTGCATCTTAAGCAGCCGCGGGAAATTCACTTCCTGGTCGGCATCCCGCATGTGGCATAGAATCTCTGAAGGAGCCCATTCCTGCGGGGTTGGTTGGTAAACCCATTGCGCAGCCGACAGTTCACGGCAGAGGCTTTCGAGCGCGGCAGGGGCAGCCTTGAGCGCGGCGAGGATGGCCTGTGTGTGAGCACTGGCCGGGGCTGAGGGAATGGATTGAGCCGCTACCTGTTGGACCCACGGCCAGACTGCTTCAAGCGGACCCTGCTGAATGGTGGCTGCCAGGTCCACAGGCAGTGATACCGGTTGATCTGTCACCAGGAATCCAGGAATCCCTAAGAGCGCAGCCGGCAGGAGATCATCTTCGAGGCTGTTGCCAACCATCGCGGCTGGTTGTTCCGGACAGCCTAATTGCGCCAGAATTTCGGCAAAATAGGCCGGGTTTGGCTTGGCAAAATGAAAATTTTCGAAAGATGTTACCAGGGAAAATGGCAGATCACCGATGCCGGCCCAGGAGAGGCGGTGTTGGATGGCGCTGCGCGGAAAAATGGGGTTGGTGGCAATCACCACATTGATCCCATTGGCAAAAGCCTGGTTTACCAGTTGTATTGCCTCAGGGCGGCGCTGTGTCAGGTAACTGAGCTTGCCAAATTCTTCGGCGTAAAACCGCTCCAAAGTGTCGATCACGTCTTTCTTTTCAACCTGAAGCGATGAATAAAAAACCTGATCAAAGGCCTGTTCCAGGGTTTGGCGGGGATCATTTTTTTGAACCATGGCCTGAGTGGCTGCCATCAGTTTTTTAATAAAACGATCCGTAGAAACCTGAGGGAAATTGCGGCTTAATTGGGTGAGATAAACTGGCAAAAAAGAGTTCATCTCATTGCCAAGCAGAGTGTCATCCAGGTCTAACAGCAGCGTCAGTTTCATTTTTCTTTCTCAAAATATTCGTTTATCTCAGGGTGACACAATCCGCAGCCGACTTCAGGTTCGGCCACGTTGGTCTGACTCTTTTCACAATAGGCGCTTACTTTGACGCGTTTCTGAAACATCAGAAATTTATAACCGACTTCAGCATGCAGGACCAGGTTAGAACAGGCATTGGCGCGAATGATGGCAGGGACCGGACAGGTTTTGCACAAATTCGGAGACCAATTCGCGGGGGAGGGCTGGCTGCCAATCAGCCGGCATTCTTCTTCATGTCGTCCGCGGTAGTAATTGCCGTAGAAATATTTGCATTCAAAACCGGCGGGAGTGCGCACGAGAAAATGACCTGCCTTTCTTAAGAAACTGTCCCCTTCTCGGGGACAGGAGGTAGATTTACGAAGCTGGTATGGCCTGGTTAGTTCGTCACACGTGTGACGTATGAACCGTCACGGGTGTCGACGCGGATGGTGTTGCCTTCGACCACAAACATGGGTACATCCACCTCAGCACCGGTTTCTACTTTGACGCGTTTGGTGACGCCAGTTGCCGTGTCGCCGCGTACAGCATTTTCAGCATAGACCACTTTCAGATCTACCGTGGTCGGGAGTTCGATATCTAGCGGAGAATTATTATAGAAGGTGAGTTTGACTTCCATGCCTTCTTTTAGGAACCCGGCGGCATCTGCGATGATTTTGCCGGATATACCGGGCTGCTCGAAGGTTTCGGTATCCATAAAGTAAAATAGTTCGCCATCAGTATACAGATATTGAACCGTGTGGAAATCAAGACGCGCATCCTGCACACGGTCGCCTGAGGAAAAAGTTTTTTCCAGGGTCGTGCCGGTTCGCAAATCACGGGCCTTTACTTTAATGGTAGCGTTGCCACGTCCAGGTTTATGGTGGTGATAATCGAGTACCTTGTACAGACTTCCATCAAATTCAAACGTTACGCCTTTGCGCAGATCATTTACGTCAATCATAAATTCTTGCCTCGTTAATTCTATTCGTTATTAGAGAAGGTTGATTATAGCGCAGGGCGGTAATCGTGACAAGGTGGATAAATGCAGTCGGATGAGGTCAAAAAAAGCCAGACCGGGCGAAGAAAGGTTTTCGCCCGGTCTGGAATAGTGGATGCAAATTTTGAATTTAGCCGAGTTTCGGCTCGATCAGACCGTACGTGCCGTCGCGGCGGCGGTAAAGCACACTGATGCTGCTGGTATTGGCATTATAGAAAACGAAGAAATTTTCCTGGCCGAGCAGGTTCATCTGTTCAATCGCTTCCATTTCGTCCATTGGCACCAACACGAATTCCTTACGGCGAGCAATCACGGCCACTTCTTCCGGCTCGAGTTCCACTGCAGTTTCAGCAGCCACCGCTGAAGCGGGGGTGCCATCGCCACGCCCGTGCTGGCGCTTGCCCTTGTAGCGTTCGATCTGGCGCTGAATTTTTTCAATCGCGGCGTCGATGGCAGTGAACAAGTCGTCGGCGCCTTCTTCTGAGCGTAGGATGTAGCCCTTGCCATGCAAGGTGATCTGGGCAATGTGACGATCGGCCGCATTACGGGCAGATTTATTGAATGCCAGGTCAACGCGGGTCTCCTCGATATCTGGGAGGAAGCGATCGAGTTTCGAGACCTTCTTTTCTACATATTCCTGAACCCGTTCAGTTAATTCCATACTTTTTGTGAAGACATCTACTTTGAGAGCCATAACGTTCCTCCTTTTCAATCTATTGTATCAGGCATTCGTTGTCGGAACAGCCAAAATTCATACCTTCTTTTCGTGGTCATCTGTCAGCACGGCCCGAGCCAGTGTGAGGCCGAAAACTGCGCGTGCTCCGGCCTGCAGTAGTGCCGCAGCGCAGAAATTGAGGGTGGCACCGGTGGTTGCGGCATCGTCGATTACTAAAACGCTCTTGCGATTCACCAGTTCGGGAAGTGCAGCAAAAGCATCGCGGACATTTTCGTGACGATCACTCGCCGAAAGGCCGACCTGCGAAGCCGTTTCCCGAGTGCGGTAGATGGCTGCCGGATGAAACGGCAGCCGTTGAGCTAACGCCAGGGGGTAAGCGAGAAGTCCAGATTGATTGTAGCCGCGTTCGCTCAACCTTCCGGGGCTGAGCGGAACGGCCGTAATCAGGTCAATTGACCAGGATAGTGTTTGAAAATGATCGATGAGATGTCGAGAAAGCGCTTCAGCCAGACCCAAATCATGGCGGTATTTCAAGCGATGAATCGCGGCACGCAAAGGGCCGTTATATAGGCCCCAACCGCGAATCGCTGTAAAAGGTGGCGGTGAAACCCGACAACGGGCGCACAAATGATTGTGCGGCTCGGGTAAGCCGCACTTTGGGCACAAGTTATCCTGCAACAATTGTACTTCGGCCTGGCACTCAGCGCACCAACGTTCGCCAAACTTTTCGCATCCGGCACAGGCGGGCGGGTAGATCCAGTCCACAACAGTCCAGAAGCCGCGGTACACCGCCAGCTTTGGGTTCACTGCTTGAAGTTTGCCAGTTGGCATTATTTAAAAAACGTTGCTAAATGAGTTATAACCCAAACATTTTGCCCAGGCCGGAGTTGACCAGACGCAAAGCTGCCGGTGTCATCAGCACGACGAAAAGGGATGGGAAAGTAAGCAGCGCCATCGGGATCAGCATCTTTAACGGAGCCTTATGGGCTTCTTCTTCAGCAAATTGGCGGCGTTTCATGCGCATCTGATCGGCCTGAATGTGTAATACTTTCGCCATCGAAACACCCAACTGCTCGCTTTGAATAATCGCTGCCACAAAGCTGGTCATTTCAGCCAGACCGATGCGCTCTGCCATGTCGCGCAGGGCTTCGCGCCGAAGCTTGCCGAGCTGGATTTCTTGAATGACCCGCATGAAGGCCAGAGAAAGTTCCGTATTCCATTTTTGAGCTACTTTGGCCAGTGCGGCATCAAAACCGAGCCCTGCTTCTACACAAATGGTTAACAGATCCAGCGCATCAGGCATGGCTTTGCGAATACTCTTCTGGCGTCTGGCAATTTTGCTGCCCAACCAGAGCTGCGGGAAATAAAACCCCAACAGGCCAAAACCTAATGCATAGAGGATAGCCTCAGAAAAGGGAGCTGGATTTTCCTTGATCGTGAAAACCATGAAGACCAAACCACCAAAACCGGCTGCGCCAAAGAATTGTAATGAAAGGAAGAGGGTCGGGTCCAACTGTGCCGGACTCCCGGCCAGTTCCAATTTGCGTGAAATGGAATGCAGGGCATTTTGAGGGGTAAACCGTATAGCAAGTTCGCCAAGTTTGCGAGCCAACGGAAAAACAATACGTTCGGTAAACGGCTGGGATAGTTCTATCTTTTCCAGGTTCACCTGTTCGCCCTTCTGACTCAGTTCTTCCAGGCGCGACTGCAGGATACTGTCGTCCGCGCTCATCGGATTTCGCAAGCCGATCGCGACCAGGATGATCGCGCCGATGATAATCACAATGCCAATAATAATTATTGGAGTCATTTTCGGTCTCCTTTCAGACCTGGCTAAATTTCAACTTCGCCCATTTTGTTCATGACCAGATAACCAGCGAGGATGAGCAAAGCCCCAACTGCCAGAGCAATGTAGCCACATGGAATGCTGCCAAATACAGCATTATTTTCTGGTCTGAAGAACTCCATCATATATTCACGGTTCAGTAAATATAAAATGCCCATCACGATAATGGGAAGCAGCGAGAGGAAACGCCCTGAATAAGCCACCTGTGTGGTGAGTACGCGAATTTCGCCTTTGATACGCACACGTTCACGAATCGTATAGGAAATCGTATCTAAAATTTCGGTAAGGTTACCACCCACCTCACGCTGGACGTTGATGGCAGTAATGACCAGATCCAGATCTTCAGAAGGAATACGGCGCAGCAGATTATCGAGAGCCGTTTCCATTTTAACACCAAGCTGCATTTCCTGAACTACGCGGCGGAACTCATCGCTGATGGGCGCTGGCAGTTCTTTGCTAACCGCTTCCATGGCTTGCATGGTAGAAAAGCCTGCGCGCAGACCATTGACCATCAGGTTGAGCATGTCGCCGAGTTGGTCATCGAATTTCTGCAACCGTTTGGCTTGTTGGCCTTTCACATACATATTGGGCAGGAAAATGCCGATGATCATGCCGATGGGAGCGATGACAAGATTAAAGCCGGAGAGATAATATACCAGGCCGCCCACCGAAATGGATGAGATGACGATTAGCGCAATGTATTCGCCTGTTTTTAATTTGATGTCGGCACGGGCCAGTGATTTTGAGATCGAATCGCCCAATGACGATTTATCGACCTGGCTGTTAACCCAGTCAGTCAGTGGAGAAGGGCGCGGACCACCGCGTGACTGCACCTGCTCCTGGTCCACATACCGACCAATACGCTCTTCGACCAGGGATCTTTCGCTGGTGATCGAAACGACAATCCCAATGATCAGAAAAATGAAAGAAAGAACACCACCACCGATGATGATGATGATTGGACTCATGGGTCACCTCATCCTAAAAAGCAAATCCGATCAATAGCGCCGGCGGTCTCCGACACCAAAAATGGTTGACGGGAGATGAATGCCTGCGCCCTCGATCTTCTCGACGAACTTCGGGCGTAGGCCGGTGGGGCGAAGTCGGCCAACTACCTTGCCATTTTCGTAGCCCACCTGCTCGAACTGGAAAATATCTGTCATGGTAATCACGTCACCTTCCATACCGGTGACTTCGGTAATGTTGACCACTTTACGGGTGCCGTCCCGCATACGCTCCTGGTGGATAACCAGTTCAATGGCCGAGGCAACCTGTTCGCGGATCGCGCGGATGGGTAAATCCATACCAGCCATCAAAACCATGGTTTCGAGGCGGGCGATGGTATCGCGCGGACCGTTGGAGTGCAAGGTGGTCATTGAACCGTCATGACCTGTGTTCATGGCTTGCAGCATATCGAGGGCCGCTTCATCGCGGATTTCGCCGACGATGATGCGGTCGGGGCGCATACGCAGTGCATTGACCACCAGTTGGCGAATGGTAACTTCGCCCTTGCCTTCAATGTTGGCCGCGCGAGATTCGAGCGTGACCACATGTTCCTGGCGTAATTGAAGTTCTGCCGCGTTTTCAACCGTCAGAATACGTTCGTCGGTTGGAATAAAGGTAGAGAGAATGTTAAGCAAGGTGGTCTTGCCAGAGCCGGTGCCGCCGGAGATGACAATGTTGATACGGGCTTCAACGCAAGCCTTGAGGAAATCTACGGCTTCCTGGCAGATCGAACCATAGGTGATCAGTTGTTCGATGGTGATTGGGACCCGTGAAAATTTTCGGATGGTGATCACCGGGCCGATTAGCGAAATGGGCGGAATGACCACGTTAACGCGCGAACCATCCGGCAAACGAGCGTCGACATAAGGCATCGATTCGTCGATGCGGCGGCCTAGCGGAGAGACGATCCGGTCAATAATCCGCATTACATGCTCGTTGCTTTCAAACGAAACGGGCACCCGGATGATCTTACCTTTGCGTTCAATATAAATATTCTTTGCGCCGTTCACCATGACTTCCGTGATGCTTTCATCATCGAGCAATGTTGAGAGCGGCCCAAAGCCCAAAATTTCGGCCGCAATCTGTTCAAACATACGGGCGCGTTCGGGTCGGGATAGAACGATATTTTCTTCATTCAGAATCTGTTCAAAAAGTTCCTGAATGGTGCGGCGAATTTCAGCCGTGCGCGATGGGTCCATGCCCGGGTCCAGACCGGCTAGCAGCTTATTCTGCACGCGGGTTTTTAGATCTTGGTAAGTGTCTTGTGCGGCGGTAGAAGCCGGGGCAGTTACACGACGAGTTTGGAGACTGGGAGGAACCCCCCCGGAGTTAGAGGGTGGTGGGTTTGCATTCGAGTCTGCCCCCTGAATTCTCTTTAAGATTGACATTTTTTACTCCTTTACCGAATCATCACCAGTATCTCATTTCCTATTGGCAGTTTCGACCCGTGCTTCCTGTAATTTTGTCAGTTTTTCACGCACGGCGTCTGCCAATGCAGCAATGCTCTTACCAATCGGTTGTGCTTTATTATCAATATAAAAAGGTATTCCCCGGTTGACTGAAGTGGCGACGATGCGCTCTTCATACGGCACCGCGACCACAATTTCCTGACGCAGGCTTACACCTACCCGTTCTGGTAAAATGGACACGCGTTTGTCAAACCGATTCATAATGAACAAGATGCGATCCCGTTTAATTCCAGAAGTGTCTGCTAATAAAAGGAACGAATTCGCATTCTTGATCGATGGAATATCCTGAGTGGTGATCAGAATAATTAAATCAGATACATCCAGGGCAGATTGAACCACTTCAGTAAGATAGGAAGCGGTGTCGACGATAATAAACGAATATACCTGCCGGAGGAATTCCAGCAGTTTGCCGAACTGTTCGCCACTAATTTGGTTCGCCATTTCTGGTTTTGGCGGGGCCGCCAGAATGCGTACCCCGGTAGCATTGTGTTTTACGGCAACATCCTCCACAAAATCGTGATCCAATTCATCGACGCGCGGGGTAAGATCAATCAATGTGTTCTTGACCTGTTCATTTAAGAACACTGCCACATCGCCAAACTGGATATTGCCATCAACCAGGACGGCTTTCGTATCTTCGCTGTGCAGGGCAATGGCCAGATTCGTGGCGATTGTGGTCTTGCCCGTGCCGCCTTTGGGACTATACACGACTATGATTTTTCCCAGCGGATGCGCCATGCCGCCAGGCATAGGGGCCGTGCCGCCCCCCGCCTGACCTGTCGGAAAAACCTGCGCTTTGCTGCGCTCATCGACGGCCATGGCACCTGCGCGCCGGACGGCAGCGGTGAGATCATCGATCAACGGGGGCTTTGTTAAGAAGTCTCTGGCCCCGGCTAACATGGCACGCCGCATGTAACTTGTATCGCTCTGGACGGATAGGATCACCACCTGAGTGAAGGGCACCTTTCGGCGGATCGCCTCTGTGGCGGTGATCCCATCCATATCCGGCATGTTGATATCCATAATCACTACGTCTGGCTTCAATTGTTGAGCCATATCGATTGCCTCGCGTCCGGACCTGGCAGCGCCAACAAATTCGATCATCTGGTCGAACTGAAGTAAGCGTTTCAGGTTCTCGCGCGTGTCCGATATATCATCAACAATGATTACCCTGATTTTTTCCTGGGCAGGCATGCATTCTCCGTAGTGATTAGCTGGTCAATTTGGGGAATTTCCACTCAAACTATTTCGCCGGTGACGCGGCAGGAGCTGACCCAGAACAATTAGAATTAGCCAGGGTATCGCCTGTAATTGAAGGATAAGCAAGACAATCGACCCTTGGTTCTAACCCATACGGTAATTTGCTGGGGAAGGGGATGTTGTACTGGTCCATCAAGAACTGCAGGGTGACGGCTTCTGTCTTATTCACTTTGCTGTCACCCGCGCTGCGCAGGGCCAGGTTAAGCTTGGCGCCTTTAGTGAGCAGGATGTAATTCAGGGTGACGGCATCTTGAGGGGTGACCACCAGAGTGATTTGCTCCGGGTTGGGCGCCACTACGGCTGGAGCCGGCGTGGGGGTAGGACCTGCGGCAGCCGCCACTGGGGTTGGTACCGTGGTGGGTCTGCTACCGGCGGGGCCGCCATCTTTGGGGAAGACACCGATACCCAGCACCATGGCATCAGAGACCAGCATCTGGGTCACAATGCGGGGGCGCTGACTTTCAGAACCCTGCACGTACACCGGTTGATTCAAGACCGGATCCAGTTCAGTGCGTCCCTGAGTTGACCCGGCGCCATTCCCCGTGATGGTCAGGGTTAATGAGGAGGCGGCTGTCGCTCCGGTCTTATCGGGTGCGGCGGCTGTTCCGGGCTTTACCACATTGGCCGTTGTATTGGGAAGCTTGGACTGAAAGTTAGGATCCAGTTCTTCCAACAACAGGGCCACCAGCACGCTGACATGATCTCCTGGTTGCAATGCAAAGGAGACTGATGTGAGCTGTGTGATGGGGATTGAAATAGCCACCATGCCCGGCGGGATTTGCGCAGATGCATAGGACCCGACCGCGTTTTCTGAAAGCATGCCGGTCGTCAGGATGGTGCCAGACTGCAACTGATAGCGAGCCAGGCGCCCTTTTACCTGTTCTTTGGTTTTGAAGTACAAACCATCTACAAATCGGTCGGCCGGAATCGGCGCAAAACCTAATGCAGCTTCTGTGATAGTGCCACCAAACGAAACATTTTGGGTTAAGACCACAATATCGACGGTCTTAACGGCCGGAGCCTCGGCGGTTGGCAGGGGCGCCACCACAGGTGATGGAAAGAACATGTCCCTTCCAAAATAGGCCGCTGCCCCCAAAATTACTACCAGGACCAGTGCCAAAACAATGAAAATCATTCCTACTCGACGACCACGTGCAGCCATGCTTGCCTCCTCAAGCTGAATCAAAATGATGCAAGTCTTATTATACGGCAATATTTAAGAAACACTGCCAATCGCTACCTGCTAATAAAACTGTAAGGCTGATGATAGAAATGCATCCTGATTTAGTTGATTCTCATTTTACTTATTTCTTCAAATAACGCAACAATTTTAAGGCATATTGGGAAATTGCAATAAAGGCAAAGTGGGTTGGCAAGCGTTTTATATTGTTTTGGCTTTGCATTCAAGCTATAATACTTTTAGTTAATCAAAAAGACTGCTATAACTGATTTAACCATTCAAAAATGGAGGAAGATAATGAGTGACCTGTTTGACCGTGTGATCAATGACCAGAATGCATTGCAGAAGCTGTTGGCGAAAATACCAGGCTTCAAGGGTTATACAGAACGAAGCAACCGCCGAGAAGCAGATAAAATAATTCGTGAAAGTGTGGCCGACCGTTTTGAAGAGCAGTGGAAACGCATTTCTCAAATTCAGCGGGATATGATCAGCCAGGGTGAGTTGGGTGGAATTAACGAATTAGAATCTTCTGCTTTAAAATTGCGCCAATTTATTGACCGCATCCGGCATGCTTCGTATGGTTATGCGGGCTTTTTTGATGCGATCAAGATCAATGAAGAAGAATTAGCCCGGGTTTACCAGTACGATCTGGCTATGCTGGCGCTGGCTGAAGAGGTTGGCCGGGCGATTGACAACGTGGAAGCTTCCATTAGCACAGACGGACAGCCCGCGGCAGTGCGTCATTTGCGAAGCGTTGCGCAGCAGTGTGTCGATACCTTCAATCGACGGCAGGAAACGATGGTTGGCGGTGTTGCGGGCCCAGACAAGTAATTCGATTTATATCTGACATTCAATAAGGGAGTTTGGTTATGGCCAGAATATTTGATGTAGTTGAATATCCCAGCGAAATGGCGGATGAGATAGTCCATCGTTTTCCAGAGGTTGGGGTGGCTGACCTGCGCATGGGCTCACAGGTAATTGTGCGCGAATCGCAACGAGCGGTCTTCTTTCGGGATGGAAAGGCATTGGATAGTTTTGGCGCTGGCCGGCACACCATTACCACCGCCAACGTGCCGATTTTGACCGGCCTGTTGGGAATGGCTTTTAATAATCGCACGCCTTTCACGGCAGAAGTTTATTATGTGTCGATGCGCGAATTCGCCGATCACAAATGGGGTACCCCACAGCCGATTATCGTGCGCAACCCTGGCATGGGGCTGGGCGTAGCTTTATTGCAGGCTTTTGGTACCTACAGCTTTCAGGTGGCCGATGCGCAGCAATTTGTAACCCAGATTGTGGGAGCCAACGGCTCTTTCCGCACATCGGAAATTGAAAACCGGCTGCGCACCATGCTGCTCTCTAAACTGCAGGACCTGCTGGGTGAGACAGCCGCCAAGCGCAGCGTATTGGAATTAATTGGTTTGACTGAAGAATTGAGCGCGGGTGTACGCGCTAAGGCCCAGGATGATTTTGCTGCGATCGGATTGACGCTGAAATCGTTCTACATTGGCAATTTAAAGCCCTCCGAAAAATCGGCCGAGGAACTGCGTGCCATGGGTATGCTGGATATGCAGACCTATACCCAACTGCAAGCGGCGGATGCGATGCGTGAAGCGGCTCAGAACCCGAGCGGTGGAGCGGGGCTGACCGCGGGAATTGGCGCTGGGATGGGGATCGGCAATGTGCTGTCGCAGTCGTTGCAGGGTATGAATGTGGGTAATGCGCAGCACAACGCGCCTCAGCCTGCAGCCAGTTCAGCCCCCGCCGCAGGTGGTGGGGCTATGCCGGCGGTGATGACACCAGGCGAAGCGGCACAGGTGCTGCGGGTGGCGGAGGAAGATGTAATCGCTGCCATTCAGGCCGGCGACTTAAAGGCGAAGAAAATTGGCAGCGCATACCGTATCAGCCGTGAAGCGTTGGAAGAGTTCCTCAAGGGCTGATAAACCAAAATATATAGCCTTGATCAGCCCGGCAAGAATGCCGGGCTGATGATGCAATTGTATAATGAAGTCGGGTCAGTGTTGGTGGCAGCCATCACTCTGACTGAAACCACCTTGTACGCTCGGGGATCCTATGAAACTACACGAGTACCAGGCAAAACAGATATTTGCAAAGTATGGTATTCCCATACCACGCGGCCGGGTGACTACCACGGCGTCTGAAGCCAAGCAGATAGCAGAAGAGCTTGGCGGGAAAGTTGTGATTAAATCACAGGTATTGGTGGGTGGGCGCGGCAAAGCCGGCGGGATTCGGTTAGCCCGAAACCCCAAAGAGGCCGAAGAGATGGCAACCATCATACTCGGTATGGAAATCAAGGGTTTGCCCGTACGGAAGATTCTGGTCGATGAGGCTGCGAGCATAAAGAAAGAAATTTATCTGGGGATCACCAATGACCGAGCCAATCGCCGCCCGGTGGTGATGGCTTCCTCGGCCGGCGGGGTTGATATTGAGGAGATTGCCGCACAATCGCCTGAGAAGATCGTACGGGTGCAGGTAGACCCCTTAATGGGCCTGCGCGATTACCAGGCGCGTGACATCGCGATTGGGATTGACCTGCCGCGCATTCATTGGCGGCCGTTTATTGAAATTGCCAAAGGGTTGTGGCGCGCCTACGCCGATTCGGATGCCACGCTGGCTGAGATTAATCCCCTGGTGATCAATTCTGAAGACAAGCTGGTTGCGTTGGATGGCAAAATGTTGGTGGATGACAACGCCATCTTCCGTCATTCCGATCTGAATGAAGTGCGTGACCTGGATAACGAGGTAGCCTCGGAGATTGAGGCGCGCAAATATGGGCTGTCTTATATCAAGCTGAATGGCAATATTGGCTGCATGGTTAACGGTGCCGGGCTGGCGATGGCCAGTATGGATATCATCAAGCTTTCAGGGGGTGAGCCGGCCAACTTCCTGGATATTGGTGGCGGCGCGGGGGCCGATAAGGTGGCGGCGGCATTGCGCATTATCTTGTCCGACACGCAGGTCAAAGCGGTTTTGATTAATATTTTCGGCGGAATCACGCGTTGCGACGAAGTGGCGCGGGGAATTCTGGTGGCCATGGCAGAAGTAAAGCCCAAGGTGCCCATGGTGGTGCGCCTGGTGGGTACAAATGCCGAAGAAGGCGCTCATTTATTGGCCGATGCGCATATGATAACCGCTGATACCCTGGCTGATGCCGCCCAAAAAGTGGTGGCGGTTTCGAAGGGAGGATAAAATGAGCATTCTGATCAATAAGAGCACGCGGCTGCTGATTCAGGGCATTACCGGGCATGAAGGGCTGTTTCACACGCAGCAGATGGTGCAATACGGCACAAATGTAGTGGCAGGCATTACCCCGGGCAAGGGGGGCGAATGGGTGCTGGATGGAAAAGTACCGGTTTTTGACTCGGTACGCGTAGCCAAGGATATGACTGGCGCGAATGCCAGTGTGATTTTTGTGCCGGCGCGTTATGCCCCGGATGCCATGTTCGAAGCGGCCGATGCTGGAATTCCGTTGATCATTTGTATCACGGAAGGTATTCCGGTGCAGGATATGATGAAAGTGCGCATCTACCTTGATCAAAAAGGCGCACGTTTGATCGGCCCGAACTGCCCAGGGCTGCTGACGCCTGGCGAATGCAAAGCCGGCATTATTCCGGGAAATATTGCCTTGCCAGGAAACGTGGGCGTGGTTTCAAAATCGGGAACCTTGACCTACGAAATTTTGTATGCGCTGAAACAGGTTGGGATGGGCGCCAGCACCTGCGTGGGTATTGGCGGTGACCCGATTAACGGCACAAATTTTGTAGATGTTTTGGAGATGTTTGAAGCAGACCCACATACCGACCAGGTGGTGCTGATTGGTGAGATTGGTGGCAATGACGAAGAGAAAGCCGCCGAGATGATCGCCCGCAGTATGACCAAGCCAGTGGTGGCGTTTATCGCCGGCCAAACGGCCCCTCCGGGAAAGCGCATGGGGCATGCTGGGGCGATTGTGGAGGGTAATTCTGGGTCTGCTGAAGATAAGATCCGCGCGTTGCAGCGTGCGGGTGTGCGGGTGGCACGCTACCCCGAAGAAGTGCCAGGTTTATTGAAAATGTAAATAAAAACCGCCGGAGAAAACCGGCGGTTTTTTAGTCCACTGACGGAGAACCTATTTGTGGCTGTCGATATAGGTCACCACATCGGATACTGCTTTAATCTGCCGGGCGTCTTCGTCTGAAATGGTCAGCTTAAACTTCTCACTGAAGCCATCGATGAGGAAGAACTGGTCCATCGAATCTGCCTTTAAGTCTTCGATAAAACGGGTCTGGAGATTAACGCCGGATACGTCAATCTTCATCACATCGGCAATGACCACCTTAACTTCATCGATCGTATCGCTCATCATTTCCTCCTGGGGGAATGTACCTGAATTTACTGATTATTGTAGCCTGACCGGCGCACATGTCAAGGAAATTCCCCAAAATCTCGGCTGGCGCCAGGCTGGGACGATTTAAAACGGATTTGTGCCGATTTTGGTATACTGTAGCTGAGGTTCTATCATGACAGAATTTCCAACCCTTTCATCGCGAAAAGCAGATCATATCAAGATTAATCTTGAACAGGACGTTCGCTCTGGATTAACGACCGGTTTCGAGAAATACCGTTTTATTCACGAAGCCTTGCCCGATTTGAACCTGGACGAGCTTGATCTGAGCCAGACGCTCTTTGGCAAACGTGTGGCAGTGCCGATTTTGATCTCTTCCATGACGGGCGGTACTCCAGAGGCGGAGCGGATAAATCTGACCCTGGCGGAGGCAGCCCAGGAAATAGGCGCCGCTATGGGGTTGGGTTCTCAGCGCGCAGCCATTGAACATCCGGAACTGGCGCACACCTTTCAGGTGCGGCGGGTGGCGCCGGATATTTTGTTATTTGCCAACATGGGCGCCGTGCAGTTGAACTACCACTACGGGGTGGAGCAATGCCGCCGTGCCGTGGATATGATCGCGGCAGACGCTTTAATCTTACACCTCAACCCGCTGCAGGAGGCATTGCAGCCGGAGGGCGACACGCGTTTCGCGGGGTTGTTGCAAAGAATAGAAGCGGTTTGCCGGGCTCTGGATGTTCCGGTAATTGCTAAAGAAGTGGGCTGGGGCATTTCGCAACCGACGGCCGTCCGGTTGGCAAACGCGGGGATAGCCGGGCTGGATGTCGCCGGCGCCGGCGGCACTTCCTGGTCGCAGGTGGAGATGTACCGCATTCAGGCAGAAAGCCTGGCGCGAGTGGCGGGAGCTTTTCGTGATTGGGGGATTCCGACCGCCGTTTCATTGGAAATGGTGCGGCAGGCTGCGCCGGGGTTGGTGACCATTGCCTCCGGCGGACTTAAAGATGGCATTGATATCGCCAAGAGCATTGCGCTGGGAGCGCGCCTGGGCGGAATGGCGGGACTTTTTCTCAAGGCGGCCGCGCAATCGCCGGCGGCGACTCGCATGGCAATTGAAGAAATTCGTCGTGAAATTCAGGTATGCATGTTTGCAACCGGCGCTGGAAACCTGGAACAGCTCAGGCAGACGGCTTTAGTGAAGGTGGATTAGGGTAGGATGATGCACAGTGAAGTGAAGGTAAATGAGATACGCGCAGCCGTTGATGCGGAGATGAAGCAGGTAGTAGATGATTGCATCCCCGGTGAATATGGAGGGATGCGCCCGCTGCTGGCCTATCATTTGGGTTGGGAGGGTGAGGGCGCTGGAGTAGAAGCGCAAGGCAAGCGTGTGCGCCCGACCCTGGTTTGCCTGTGCGCGGCGGCAGCCGGTGGAAATTGGAAGCTGGCTCTGCCGGCTGCGGCGGCAGTGGAATTAATTCATAATTTTTCGTTGGTGCATGACGATATTCAGGATCAAAGCCCGCTGCGCCGTGGTCGGCAGACTGTGTGGGTCAAATGGGGCACACCCCAGGCGATCAATGCCGGTGATCTGTTGTTCACCCTGGCCTTCTCAGCGTTGGGCCGGTTGCGGGCACAGTTTTCCAGCGAAATGGTTTTGGAAGCGCAGCAGGTGCTGCAAACCACCTGCATTTACCTCACCGGTGGGCAATATCTGGACCTGGCTTACGAATCACAGCGCACCCTGCCAGCGGAAGCATACTGGCCGATGATTGGTGGCAAAACGGCCGCGCTGCTGGCCTGCTGTGCAGAATTGGGCGCGCTGACGGCCCTGGCCGGGGCGGAACAGCGCCGCAAATTTCATGAGTTTGGCCAGAAGTTGGGCATGGCTTTTCAGGTGCAAGACGACTGGCTGGGAATTTGGGGAGATGCCGCGCGCACGGGAAAATCGACCGCGAGCGACCTGGTTTCTGGCAAGAAAACGCTGCCGGTGGTTTTTGCCCTGCAAAAACGAGCGGCTTTTGCCGAACGCTGGTTGCGAGGTCCGCTTGAACCGCAAGAAGTGGCGCAGATGGCGCGCCTGTTGGAAGAAGAAGGCGCCCGGCATTTTACGGAAGAAACCGCCGACCGGCTGACGCAAGAAGCTATGCATGCGCTGGAACAAACCGGGGGAGATGTGGACGGCACGCGCGCCCTGCTTCATTTGGCCGAAACACTGCTGCGGCGCGAAAATTAAACCGCGAAAACGCGGCTGTTTGAGGGTTACCGTGACCGTTCAATTTCTACACCCACCCCGGCGGTAAAGCGAATCGCCCCGGTTTTTTCCACGCGTACCCGGCAAGAATTAACCTGTGGGTTTTCGAGGCAAATAGCGGCGATATCTGCCGCCAGGGCTTCAACGGTAAATCGGCCGGCTGTTTGGGCATGCGTCAGAACGCGTTTTGCGACCACAGAATAATCTACGCAGTCCTCAATTGTGTCGGTATGCCCGGCGCGGCTGGCATCACAGAAGAGTATTAGATTAATCACGATATCCTGTGGTTCAGTGCGTTCTGTGCTGTGGATGCCGATGATTGCGCGGCAGCGCAAATCGCGAATGAAAATCTGGTCCATTTTGCTATCCTTGTAAGAACTAACCAGTGAGTTACGGAGGCCACGAACCCCCATAAGCGGTAACATAAGATCATCCGCCCACCCCTCTCATCCCCCTGCCCCCTTCTCTCCCCAAAAACCGGGGAGAGAAGGGGAGATTCTATTTTTTTTGGTTCTATTTGCCAGCAAAAGCTGGCAAATAGAACCATTATGTTTTTCTCCCTCCCTTCCCTGCAGGGGAAGGGAGGGCCGGGGAGGGATGGTTTGTCTCGCTAATCACGAAATTGGCCTTATGTTACCGCCTATGCCACGAACCCCCCTTCGGGTGGCCGAAGCGCCTATAAAAGATCATTTCACCGAAGGTGCCCTTCGTGTGCATAGTCCACAACGCAGGTGCGGCTTTTATGGCCGCAGGTTGGGTGAAGTTCAACCGTGGCAGTGTGGTGTTAGATGTCTGGATGAAGCGGGGTTGGCGGGCGGTTGCGCTTACGGATCAGACCGATTTGCCAGAGGGCGATGCCGGCAGCCAGCCAGGCGAATAACTGAGCGCTGTGCAAGTTCCAAATAAGGGTGGTTGAGTCGCCACGGAAAAGCTCGAATAGCAGACGAGCCAGCGCGCTGAGTGCAACCCAGGACCAAAATGTGATTCCAGGAAGCACGGGGGTATTGTTGCGCGGCAGCAACAGGATGGCGATGCCTATCGCCGCGGCCATTTCGTATAGTTGTACGGGGTGACGTTGTTCGCCCCACAAATCCACTGCCCAGGGCAGGCGGGTGGGCGCACCAAAGGCATTGCCGGAGGCAAAATTGGCCAGGTGCCAGGCGATGAAAAAGATGCTCAAGCCCACCGCCAGGGTATCCAGAGTGGGCCAGAGCGGTAGAGCTTTGCGATTGGCAGAAATAAGCGCGACCAGCACGCCGGCGGTCAAGCCGGCTTCACCGTTTAGCATGGTGGGGGTGAGGCTGACCAGGCTGAGCGGGTCGGCCAGAAAAATGGTGCGATACTGCACTGCATAGGCCAGGCGGGCACCCACAATGCCAGCCAGTAAGCCCAGCAGGACAAGATTATAAATCGGGTTGCTGGCACTTTTTAGCCGGGCGGCATAGCGCTCGGCAGTGGTCAAACCGAACCAGACTCCCAGAATGAGCAAGAGACCGGGAGCTTGTAGTGCCAGCGGGCCAATTTGCAAGATGGGAAACATTATGGCTCCTGGCTCAATAAGTCCGCAGCCCGAGATTGAATCATTGCGGTGGTTAATGGCCCGCCAACGACGATATCACGGATGATCCCCTGGCGATCGATAAAAAAGGTGGTGGGCAGGGCGCGTACTTGATATTGGTGGGTGACACGCCCATCGCTGTCGAGGGGAATGGCAAACTGCAATCCCTTGCGGGCAATAAATTGCGCCACCGCCGCCGGGTCATCTTGAACCGTACTGTTTACTGCCAGGATAACGACATCGTTCAGGGGATTGAAAGCTTCAAACGCGTTTTGAAACGCCGGCATTTCAGTTTCACAAAACGCGCACCAGGTCGTCCAGATATTCAAGATCACGACTTTGCCATGGTATGCATCCAACGATACTTCTTCACCGGTGAGGGTGGTCAGTGAAAATGCGGGTGCTTTGAAACCCGGACGGGGGGCTGGGGTCTGCCCCTGGGTGGTGGGAATGCTTTGCGCAGCGGTCAGACCTATCCAAACCAGAGACAGACTGAGCACGGTCAAAGTGAAAAGGGTCCAATGGCGATCGATCCAAATGAGCATCGTATGGGTCCGGTCAGAAGGTTGCCACAATGCTAACGGGAATGTCTGGGGAAGTCAAGCCCGTTTGCAATTTAAACAATAAGTATATTGACAAATAATATGCGATTTGATAGACTCTCTTTACCCCCTCCCCCCTGGGGGGGGTAGGTGAAACAAGATGAAAACTGTTGACGTGATCAACCGATTAAAAAGTGTCGAAGGTCACATCCGTGGAATTGAGCGGATGGTAGAACAGGATGTATACTGTATTGATATCATCCGGCAGGTGCAAGCGGTGCAAGCGTCTTTAAACAAAGTCAGCGGTATTGTTTTGGAAAACCATCTTAATTCATGTCTGATCTCGGCTGTACGCGGAGATGACCCGACTGAAAAAGAAAGGGTGCTGCGAGAAATCTCCGAAGTTTTTGATGCTGCAAACAAATCGTAGAAGGAGCGTAAAATGTCGACTATAACCTATTCTGTTCCCGCCATTATGTGCAACCACTGTATCCATACCATTCAGACCGAGCTGGGTGAATTAGCCGGTGTGAAAGTGGTGAAAGCTGATCTGAACACCAAGAAGGTGGTCGTGACCTTTGAAACTCCGGCGACTGCCGAAGAATTGGTGAAGGTATTGACTGAAATCAACTATCCACCCGCAAATTAATCTCATTTTTAGAAGGCGCCACAGCCACTTTGTGGATGGAAAGAAGGAAATAAAGCGTGATTTTGGGCGGTAAATCCCCTCAAAATCACGCTTTATTCTATTATTGCTTCCTTCATATTTAGAAAAATCTGGCTGAAGTGAGAAAATAAACCAATATTTTCAGAATAGATCGATTTTGTAACTTGATCCGAAAAAATTATACTTACTAATGGTAAAATAAATAATAATCCGCATTTTGAAGAGGCAATTTTATGTTAGACCAGGCTGATTTACAAGCACGAGCCATTAACACCATTCGATTTCTTTCGGCCGATGGGGTCCAGCAGGCCAACTCTGGCCACCCCGGCCTACCTATGGGGGCCGCGGCGATGGCCTATACCATTTGGACGCGCCATTTAAAAATAAACCCGACCCACCCAGACTGGTTTGACCGTGACCGTTTTATTCTCTCGGGTGGGCACGGTTCCATGCTGCTGTACAGCCTGTTGTACCTGACCGGCTATGATTTGCCGTTGGAAGAACTCAAACGCTTCCGGCAGTGGGGCAGCAAAACGCCCGGACACCCCGAATATGGGCTAACGCCCGGCGTGGAAACCACCACCGGGCCACTGGGGCAGGGTTTTTCGAATGGTGTTGGCATGGCAATTGCCGAAGCGCACCTGGCGGCTGAGTTTAACCGCCCCGGCTATGAAATTATTAATCACACCACCTATGCCATCGTGACCGATGGCGATTTGATGGAAGGGGTGGCATCCGAAGGCGCGTCTCTGGCGGGACATTTGCGACTGGGTAAGTTGATCTATCTGTACGATGATAACCAAATCTCGATTGAGGGTTCGACCGAACTGACCTTTACGGAGGATCGGGGGTTGCGTTTTGAGGCCTACGGCTGGCATGTGCAGAAGGTAGCAGACGGCAATGATGTCGAAGCGATCGATGCTGCCATTCAACTGGCCAAAAAAGACCCGCGCCCTTCCATCATCATGTGCCGTACGCAGATCGGCTTTGGCCTGCCCGCCCGGGCTGGAACATCCAAGGCGCACGGCGAACCGCCGGGTGACGAAGAGTTGAACGGGGCAAAAGTAAAGTTAGGTTGGCCGTTGGAACCGCGTTTTTATGTGCCGGAAGATGCACTGGCTTTTTTCCGCCAGGCAGTAACCCGCGGGCAGCAAGCTGAAACAGAACACACGGCTCGTTTTGAGGCATATCGCCAGCAATTTCCTGAGCTGGCAGCCGAATTAGAACGGCGGTTGGCGGGTAAGTTGCCCAATGATTGGGAAAAGGACCTGCCCGAATTCCCGGCGGATGTGAAAGGTGTGGCTACCCGTTCTGCCTCACAGAAGGTGTTGACCGTTTTGGGCAATAACGTGCCTGATTTGATGGGCGGTTCGGCGGATCTTTCGCCTTCCACCAACACCCTGCTGGCCAATTCGCCCGATTTTCAGCCGGCTACACCACAGGGCCGCAATATGCATTACGGTGTCCGCGAGCACGGTATGGGGGCTGTGGTCAACGGTATGGCCTACCATAAGGGTGTGATTGCTTACGGCGCCACCTTCCTGGTCTTTTCAGACTATATGCGCCCCGCAATCCGGATTTCGGCGATTTCACACCTGCATTCGATTTGGGTCTTTACACATGACAGCATTGGCCTGGGTGAAGATGGACCCACGCACCAGCCGGTCGAGCACCTGGCGGCGCTGCGGGCTATTCCAAACCTGGTGGTGATTCGCCCGGGCGACGCGAACGAAGTACGCGAGGCCTGGAAAGTGGCGCTGCAACGCTCCCACGGGCCCACCAGCCTACTTTTGACGCGCCAGTTGGTGACGGTGCAGGATCGCTCGCAGATGGCGCCGGCGGATGGCTTGAAGCGCGGCGCTTATGTGCTGGCCGATCTGGGCAGCGCGGAACCACAAATCATTCTGATGGCCTCGGGTTCCGAAGTGCAGTTGATTGTGGAAGCAGGCCAGAAACTGCTCGAAGCTGGTGTGAATGTGCGCCTGGTCTCCTTTCCCAGTTGGGAACTGTTTGAACAACAGGATGCCGCTTACCAGCAGGCGGTGCTGCCGTCTACCGTTCGCTTGCGTCTGGCGGTGGAAACCGGGATTACGCAAGGTTGGGAGCGTTGGGTAGGCGATCGGGGGCGGACCATTACCATGAGTGGTTATGGCGCTTCGGCGCCCTACAAGATATTATTTGAACAGTATGGATTTACTACCCCGCATGTTGTGGCAGAAGCCAGGGCGATGCTGGGCTTATAAATGGTGCGAAAAAATCTGGTCGGACAGGCGAGCAATCGCCTGTCTGGTTATCTGGAGGTCTATTCGATGATTGTAGCAGTTGCAGCAGATCATGGCGGGTTTTCGCTGAAAGAGACAGTCCTACAGGCAGTCCGAGCGGCAGGGCACCAGGCGCTTGATTTGGGCACGTTTGGCCCTGAGAGCGTTGATTATCCCGATTACGCTGAGAAGGCCGGGCTGGCATTGCAACGTGGAGAAGCGGAGCGCGCGGTCATTTTATGCGGTTCGGGGGTTGGCATTTGTATCGCGGCTAATAAATTAAAAGGCGTTTACGCGGCAATCTGTCATGATACCTATTCGGCCCATCAGGGCGTGGAGCATGACAATATGAACGCATTGTGCCTTGGGGCGCGTGTGATTGGGCCGGAACTGGCGAAAGAGCTGGTGACTGCCTTCCTCTCGGCAACTTTTGCCTCCGAACCGCGCTTAGTGCGGCGGGCCGATAAGGTGAAAGCGCTGGAAAATCACTTTACCACCAGGCAAGATTGAGATCATTTGGAGGTGTTCAATGAATCGCATTGAAAAACTGCACGCTTTGGGTCAATCGATCTGGTATGACAACATTCAGCGCAAACTGCTGGAAAACGGTGAGTTGGAGGCTTTGATCCGGCGCGGTGATATTCGCGGTGTGACCTCGAACCCCAGTATTTTCAATAACGCAATTGCTAAAACCAACGATTATGACGCGGCGCTGAAACCCATGGCCTGGGCCGGGTGGAATGCCGAAGAAATCTTTTTCCAACTGGCCGTAGAAGATATCCGTGCCGCCGCTGACCTTTTCAGGCCTTTGTATGACGAAACCAAAGGTGGGGATGGTTATGTCAGCCTGGAAGTGAGCCCCACGCGAGCCCACGATTCCGAAGGCACCGCGCTTGAAGCCCGGCGATTGTGGCATTGGGTTAACCGCCCCAATTTGATGGTGAAGATCCCCGCGACCCTGGAAGGTTTGCCGGCAATTCGCAAAACCATCGCGGCCGGGGTCAATGTCAACGTGACCTTGATCTTTTCACTGGCGCGTTATGCGGCAGTGATGGATGCTTATCTGAGCGGCCTGGAAGACCGTTTGGCTGCTGGGCTGCCGATTAGCACAATTGCTTCGGTGGCTTCTTTCTTCATTTCACGCGCAGACAGCAAGGTGGATGCGCGTCTGGAAGCTATGATGAAGGTGAATGGTGCCAAAGCCCAGCAGGCCGCCGGCTTGCGCGGTAAGGCGGCGATTGCCAATGCAAAAATGGCTTACGAGCTTTTTCTGAACTCAGTTGCTTCTGAGCGCTTTAAAAAACTTCTGGCGCAAGGGGCCCGGTTGCAGCGCCCGTTGTGGGCTTCGACCAGCACCAAAAACCCGACTTTCCGCGATGTTATTTACGTGGAGGATTTGATCGGGGAGCATACGATTAATACCATGCCGCCGCAAACCCTGGATGCATTCCGTGAACATGGCGAGGCCCGCCTGACCCTGACCACTGGGATGGCTGAGGCGCATCAGGCGATCGCGGGGATTGAAGCATTGGGCATCCAGATGGATCAGGTGACCGCGGAACTGGAAGACGAAGGCGTTAAATCCTTTGCAGACGCTTTTGCTGGAATGTTAAAGACGATTGATATCCGGCGGCTGGCTGCGCTGGCTGAATTGGGGCCGCTGCAGCAGGCAGTTGCCAGGCGGGTGAAGCAGTTTGAGGCTGATAAATATACAGAGCGGCTTGAATCTGGCGACCCGACCCTGTGGACCAGCGACCCGGCCGGGCAGGCCGAAGCCGGCAAACGCCTGGGCTGGCTGAAAGCCACGCAGGTCAGCCGCGAATTGCTGCCTGAGTTGTCGGATTTTATCCAGGCGGTGCAGAGCGGCGAATTTACGCATGCCCTGCTGCTGGGAATGGGCGGGTCATCACTGGCACCCGAGGTGATGGCTTTAACCTTTGGGGTACGCGAAGGCACCGGGACCGCCGGTCTGGATCTGACCATTCTGGATTCAACCGATCCGGTCCAGGTGCGGGCTGCCGCGCGGCGTTCTGCGGTGGAAAGAACCTTGTATCTGGTTGCCAGTAAATCGGGTACGACCAGCGAGGTGAACGCGTATTTTGATTATTTTTGGGCGCGAGCCTGCCGCCGGGTAGGCCGGGAGCGGGCCGGGGAGCATTTTGTTGCCATCACCGATCCCGGAACGGCGCTGGAAAAGCTGGCCACCGAGCGCGGATTCCGGCATATCTTCCATGCCGATGCCAGTGTGGGGGGCCGCTATTCGGCTTTGACCGCTTTTGGCGTCGTTCCGGCAGCCCTGCTGGGGCTTGATGTTCCCCGGCTTTTGGATAATGCGCAAGGCTTGGCGGAGCAGTGTTCTGCTGCGCTGCCGGCTGCCCGCAACCCCGGCCTTTTGTTGGGCTGTGTGTTGGGTGAGGCGGCACTGGCTGGGCGCGATAAGCTGACCCTGTTGGCCGACCCGGAACTGGCCGCGGTAGGCTCGTGGGTGGAACAACTGGTAGCAGAAAGCAGCGGCAAGAATGGGATGGGGATTGTGCCGGTGGATCTGGAGCCGGAATGTTTGCCTGGACAGTACGGTGCCGACCGGCTGTTTGTTTATTTGAAACAGAGCGGTTCTTCGGCCGATTTTGCCGCCGGTTTACATAAAGCCGGACACCCGGTGATCGAGTTGGCGGTGGCGGGTGAATACGATTTAGGCGGTGAATTTTTCCGCTGGGAATATGCGACTGCTGCGGCGTGCGCGATTTTGAAGGTGAATGCCTTTGATCAGCCCGATGTGCAGGACAGTAAAAACCGGACGGCGCAGAAGATCGCCAGCTTCCGCCAGTCTGGCCGGATGGACGAAGGGCAGCCGGCATGGCAGGGCAGCGATGGGGTTGCCTTTGGAACGATCTCAAAGAAAATGGCGGAAAGCCGGACGACGGGTGAACTGATTGAAAAGTTTATGGAATTGGTGAAGCCCGGCGATTACGTGGCGATAAATGCTTATCTGCCGCGTAATTCTGTCAACTTTAACCGCTTGCAGAAATTGCGCAAGAGCATTCAAAGGCTTACCGGTTGCGCCACCACCCTGGGCTTTGGCCCGCGTTTCCTGCACTCTACCGGGCAACTACATAAGGGCGGCCCCGACCATTGTGTATTTGTGCAACTCACCATGGATGCCAGGGTCGATATGGTGATTCCTGAGGAAGGTATTTCCTTTGCGACGCTAGAGCGGGCGCAGGCCCTGGGCGACCTGGAAGCATTGCAGGCGCGAGGGCGGCGTGTGATCCGCATTCACCTGAATCAAGGCGCATTTCCGCTCCTTTAGATTTCAACGGAGCGAGAGATGGGCGCAGGATTGCGCTGAGAACTGATTGGAAAATGAATCAAGCGGGAGGCGGAAATTAACCGTCTCCTGCTTAATTCCTGCAACAGTTATCGATACTGCTGCTGCGCCAGAGCCAGAGCGCCCAGCATGCCTGAGTGCGTACCCAGACCGGGAGGTACGATGTAATCGGCAATATGTTCGAGAACGGTCGGCGATTGTACGTAGCCATTGAGGAAGGCCTGTGTTTTGTGGCGAATCAACGGGAAGATGTGCGGCTGCTGCATCACGCCGCCACCCAAAACGATGCGCTCGGGAGAAAGGGTACAGATCACAGATTTCATCGCGTGCGCAATATAGGTCGCCTCCAGATCCCAGGCCGGGTGTTCGAAGGGCAATGTTTCGGCCGGCTGGCCCCAGCGTTTGTTGATTGCAGGGCCGGCAGCCAATCCTTCAAAGCAATCTTCGTGGAAGGGGCAAGAACCAACGAAGGGATCCAGTTCGCGGTTGTGCGGCAGACCCATATGCCCCATTTCGGGATGGACCAGACCGTGCAGCGGACGCCCGTTGACCACTGCCCCGCCACCCACACCTGTGCCAATTGTGAAGTACACGAAATTACTCAGGCCCTGGCAGGCCCCCCAGGTGCCCTCAGCCACCGCGGCCGCATTCACATCGGTATCGATACCTACCGGCAGGCTCAGTTCGTGCTGAATTCGTCCCCGAATATCCGTGCTGGCCCAGCCCGGTTTGGGCGTACTGGTGATGTAGCCGAAGGTTGGGGATGCGGGATTGAGATCCAACGGGCCAAAACAAGCGATGCCGACTGCCGCAATCGGGCCGTTTTGCTTCAAGAACTCGATTACCTGGCCGATAGTTTCGGCTGGGGTGGTGGTGGAGAAACGTGCTTCTGCTAAAATTTTATCAGGGCCGCTGGCGATAATGCAGTTAAATTTTGTGCCGCCGGCTTCAATTCCACCGAACAATGGGGTCATTTTATGCCTCCCGTGTAGATATGGGTATTTTAACTCAGCTTTGAGGTTAAGGCAAAGCTTAAAAGTCATTAGGAATAGATTAATAATAGTATATGTCTGCCTGAATGAATTACAGTATAATCTTCAGAACGCTTTTTTGAAGAGTTATTTCTATGTGATTACTCCCCAATCTTTCGGAGGTTTGATGGCTGATATTTTTGCAAAATGCGCTGAATGGACTCTTGCCAAAGATGCCATGGAAACAGGTATTTATCCCTACTTTATCCCACTCACAGAGAATGAAGGAACCGAAGTCGTTTATAAGGGCCACCGTATGATCATGTGTGGCTCCAATAATTATCTTGGGCTCACAACGCATCCCAAGGTGCGTGAGGCGGCTATCGAAGCGGTGAAACGCTACGGCACCAGTTGCACCGGCTCCCGTTTTTTGAATGGTACGCTGGAAATGCACCACCAGTTAGAGCACGAACTGGCTGAATACGTGGGTAAAGAAGATGCCCTGGTTTTTTCCACCGGCATGCAGGCCAACCTGGGGGCGATCAGCTCGATTGTTTGCCGTGGTGATTATGCCATTTTGGATAAAGACGATCATGCCAGCATTGTGGATGGGGCACGATTAAGTTATGGTAAGTTGGAACGCTTCCGCCATAATGATGTGGAACACCTTGAAGCGGTTTTAAAATCTTTGCCAGCGGGTGCTGGTAAATTGGTGGTGGTGGATGGGCTGTTCAGCATGGGTGGTGATCTGGTAAACCTGCCCGAAATGCTGCCGGTGGTTAAGAAATATGGCGCCCGAATTATGATCGACGATGCGCATGGCATGGGCGTAATTGGCGGTGGGCGGGGTACTGCCTGGCACTACAACCTGAATGATCAGGTTGACTTGATCATGTCGACCTTCAGTAAATCGTTTGCGTCGCTGGGTGGTTTTGTCGCGGGTACCGAAGAAGTGGTGCATTATATTAAGCATTTTGCCCGTTCAATGATCTTCAGCGCCAGCATACCGCCCGCCAACGCCGCGGCAGCCCTGGCATCTTTGAAGATAATGCGGGATGAGCCGGAACGGGTGGCGCGGGTGAATGCCATTGGCGACCGCATGCGCAGGGGATTCCGTGATCTGGGTTTCAATGCGGGAGAATCGGTTTCGCCGATTATCCCAATTATTTTGGGCGATGATGATTTGACGTTTCTGTTTTGGAAGCGTCTGTTCGACAGCGGCGTGTTCGTGAATCCGATTATTTCTCCGGCGGTCCCAGCGGGCTACCAATTGCTGCGCACCAGCTATATGGCCACGCACACCGATGATCAGCTTGACCGGGTGCTGGATATTTTCTGCACGGTTGGCAAAGAAGTCGGCGTTATTCACTAGAACAGTCTGCCGCATCAAAAAAGCCGCTTC
>Ga0105047_10000091_pt1 | contig 118171 bp, 101 predicted proteins | sample MAT04_FD_78384 | JGI IMG/M metagenome (GOLD analysis project Ga0105047, IMG submission 78384) | Freshwater microbial communities from Lake Fryxell liftoff mats and glacier meltwater in Antarctica - MAT-04 (megahit assembly) | ecosystem: Environmental > Aquatic > Freshwater > Ice > Liftoff...
ACTACTCCTGTCTGTATTAAAAATGGTGAGTTTACCAAGATTGAAAAGCTGTGTTGTTCTGGCTCTAGCACCGTATCTGGTGAAGGGTTTATTTGTAAGCCAATTGGCACTACTCCTGTCTGTGGACCAGGCACTAAGTACTGTTCAACTACAGGAGCATGCATTGCCAACAGCGCAGTTTGCCCTCCTACCGGCGGTCAATGTATTCCCGCTGGTCAATCCTGTGAGGTCTCTGGTAAAACATGCTGTACTAACAGTGCTTGTCAAGGTGTGACTGGAAACAGAATCTGTCAAACATTAACAAACACTTGTCCAAACGGTCAAACATGTGGCGGCAACAGTGGTCAAGGATTTATCGGCTTCCGCTGCAATAACCTATCAAATGGCCAATGTCTTCAAAATCCACAGTATTTCACCAGCTTCCAAGCGGCAAAAGAGTACGCAGGTACTTGTGGTCAAGCTGATGAAGTTTGCACGATTGATCATAACTTATGTGGTCAGTTTTCAATTGATGGATCAGGATGTGGAAAAGTTGATAAACCACCTGGAGCTACACCAACCCCAGGTGTTACTCCTACCCCGATTGGTCCAGTTTGTTTGAACATCGCTATGAGTAAGATCAATCCTGCCGTAGGTGACTCCGTAAGCTTCACCTGTGGACAAGTTCAAGGCGCTGCCAGATATCAATTTCGAGTCAAGTTACCTAGTGGATCATTCCAATTACTTGATGCATTAGGTGGTAATTATCCAAACGTTTCAGAATCATTCATAATTAGTGGTCAGGGAGCTCACTTCGCTCAATGTAGAATCTGCACTGGAGTTGAGGAAAGTACTTGCCTACCATACTCGAGCATATAAAGAAAAGTTATGATTAACGCCGTCAACTCAATACCATCGAACAATCAGCCACAAGGTATTCCTGTTTCTTCGGGCCCTATTCCGATGACTTCGTCTCCAACTCCTACAAGTACACCTAGTAGTTTTCCAACTCCAAGTCCAATACCGCAGTATTCTGATCTACGAGAGAGTGGTTCTTTTGCTCAAGCAACCGGAGGTAGTTCAACACCACCTCCAACAGCATTAAAGAAGAATAAGAATCTATCAAAAGTACTTGGACTAGTCGTGCTACTTGTTCTTGTTTTAGGTGGTGGAGCAGGTTTGTTTTTATTGAATTTAAATCAAGATACTAGACAGCAAGCAAGTAGCGGTTCTTCCACTCCCACCTGTGGATCAGTTTGTAAAACTGATTTACAATGTCCATCCGGAAATATTTGTGACAACAACAGGTGTATTTTAAGAGCTTGTGCTTCCAATCCAGGCTCTTGCACCTCAAACAAATGCAGTCTTGGGGAAGATGTGGAAAATCGTGGATCCGCAGCCTGCACCTTGACCTTTAATCCAACCACAACCACCAATCCAAGCATTGGTGTACGTTGTGAAAAAGTTGCATACCAAGATGAACTCAGCAACAGTGCTGGTAATTACACGCTCACTACTCCAAAAGCAATATTTGGCCCTTCAGATGTGATCGTCTATAAAGTGACTTTAACAAATACAGGTACCGCCACTCAAGTGATTTCTTTATCTGACATACTCGTTGGCACTACTTCCAATAATTTGAGAAAAGTATCTTTCTTAGATAGTAATTGTGGTCCAAATGCTTTCAAACCCACCGCCCTTACTCTCTCATGTCCAATTCCTGATGTTGCAGCAGGTGCATCTGTCAGTCGTATTTTCCGGGTAAAAGTTGCATCAGACGTCACCGATGGCTTGATCATCACCAACACAGCTGGTGCCGCCACAGGCAGTACTACCGCAACGTGTCAGGTAGCCGTGACAATCTCCAAATCATCAGACACAACCTACACCTGTAATAGTACTTGTACGACAGATGCACAATGTAAGACTGCGAATGCAAACTACACTTGTAGTGGAAACAAGTGCCGTTTGGAAACAAACACATCCTCAACAACTTGTTCCCCTGCCGGGACTCCAACCTTCGCCTGTAATAGTACTTGTACGACAGATGCACAATGTCAAACGGTGAATGCGAGTTACACTTGTTCTGTTGAAAATGGCAACAAGTGCAGACTTGACTCAAATCGCACATCAGATAGTTGTTCAGCACCAACAAACACATACTCTTGTAATAGCGCATGTTCTTCCGATGACCAATGCAAGAGAGCCAACTCCAACTACGTCTGTAATAGCAACAAATGTCGCTTAGATGGCAACACAGGCGCTGAAAACTGCCAGCCAACCATTCCTCCAGTCATTACACCAACTGTGGGCTGCAATCAGAGCTGTGCCTCAAATTCAGACTGCGCTGCTTCAAACCAAGTCTGTGTTCAAACTGAAGTTGGTCAAAGATGTCGCTTAGAGAATTATGTTAATAGTGAAACTTGTACCACACCTGGGACGACCAGTACTCCCCCAATTACAAAGGTAATCACTCAAACTGACACGACAACGACCCAACAGCCAGAGAGACCAGCTGAACTGCCAAGATCAGGAGCTGTAGACACAACAGTTCGCTTCTTACTGATCGGTGCAGGTGCAGTCATCCTTGGCGGACTTGGACTACTTTTACTCTAAGTCTAGACTGGGAAAACGTTGGACTTCTTACAAGCAATAACGTAAAATTTTTAACAATGTGCATGAAGCACAAAGACCTCCAGCCATTATTGAAAATCATGCCGATGTCTCAAGACAAGAAACTTTATCGGAGTTACAAAGTCTTTTAGATGACTTACAGAGTGGAGAAATTATTGGACCTTCTTTAGAGAATTTTTTGCGTTCTCTTCCCCGGGGTGAGCAAATTACGTTGCGTATCGGTGCAACTGGCACTGAGAGTTTTGAAGTAGCACTAGAGGCTGGAGATAGTCTTGAGAACATTATTGATAAAATTGTGACTCAGCTTCAGACATCTGCAAATCGTTTTGCTGACCGAACAGCCGGCACTGATGTTCTTGTAGATACCTCTCTTGCTGCAGGTGCAGTTGAAAATGCTTTTCGCACTGGCAGTCTGCAAGATCTAAGAAGACTGCAACTTCCCATTACTGGCAGCGCAATGGGTTAATCTCAAGAAAGAACATATGGCATTTCAGCTATTTCTTTTACTCAGCAAAGTGGCTCGAGAATTGTTATTTCTGCAGTTCATCCAAATGGAGCGGTTGAAGGATCAGCAGGTACGTCAAGCATCGCTGCTCCTCTCTTTTCGTCTGAGCAAGCAAGAGTCAACTTGCAGACAACCAGTACAGAATCAGATTTACAACCGAGAGAAAGTGTGGGATTCAGTAGGATAACAGTAAGAGAAAATGGTACTTTTATATATCAAGGAGTCACGTTCCAATTTGCAGGCGTGAATCTTGGCACAGGCAGTCCAATTATTTTTAGGATCAATGATAATGGAGCACTCGCTTTATTAGCGTCCGATGAGCAGCAGATATTAATGGCGCAAACTGCATTAGATCGTGATGGAAATCTGACTGTAACGTTTACTCCTGAGAACTCTCCTCAACTGGCAGAATCTACTCGAGATCCTAGTCAAGATGCTATCACCAGGCTTCCAGAAGCTGGATCCACTATTCTCCAATTAGAACAAAGTTTTGACCTCACTGGGTTTGCAGTTACATTTGCTGTTCGAAGATCGGGAACTAGCTACACTCTTAACATGTGGCGACCTGATGACTGGATCAGCGTAGCCGATATAAGAGCAGGACATCTATTCATCAAAAACCTAGATGGAAACTTGTCAGTCCTGGAAGCTGCCGCCATCGAGAAAGTACAAGACTATATCTTCACTGTTCAGGGAGCGATCGGGAATGAGCAAATCAGAATTCAGGGTAATTCATGAAATCTCTCTACATGTATTAGACTTGTGAACACCATGTGCAAAAAAATGAATTTGAATGAAACCCTGGTTTATGCTGGGGTTTTTCAGGTATAATCAGTCCAGTAAGTACTGTGAGCCGGTAGCTCAGTTGGTAGAGCGGAAAGCTTATACCTTTCTGGTCGCGGGTTCGAGTCCCTCCCGGCTCACAAGAGTAGAAGAAATGGCAACCCAAATATTAGTAATATTACAAACAGTTCTTCAGCTTCACCATGACTATTAAGTCCAGCTAGAATGCCAGGAAAGCTTTTGCAGGCCGAGAGCCCTCACACAGTACGAACTCGCCGTACGGCGAGAACAATTAAGTCTCGTTCGCTATACGCAATAAGGCTTGACATATCAACCTTAAATAAATCATTTGCATGACTAAACGGCCAGGAGATTAAGACACCCTGTCCGAATGCTTCTCCATAAACGTTATCTTCAAATAAAACATGGCGGATACATCGTGGAACATGGAATGTGAGACGAGACCACTCATCCTGGTAGAGATCCATAACACTTTTTGGAAACAAAGGTGGATTGCCAAAAGGTAATCACAAGTCGGACAGCTTTTCTAATTCAGTCTCAAATTGAGTTTATGCAAAGCCTTATCTGGAGCAAAACACCCGACACTCTTGAATTTGTCACTGCTTTAGTGATGTAGATATTTTTGGACATGATTATTAACCAACAAAATAGTCTGCATCTTGAGTAAAGGAAAGAATCGCTTTTTTTATGTTCAAATTGGGAAAGTTTTGCTCATTTCGAAGAGTAGCGTCTTGTAGATGTTTGCAGTTTTTTCCCAAGAGTAGAGTCGTCGCATTTTTTCAAGCTCAATTTCTCGACCTTTAACAGTACTTTCTACTTGAACTATTTTCTTCAAATTTTGCACAAATGCCAAATAACTATCTGTGGGAAATGTATAAATAAAAGAAAGCATCTTCATTTCATTCTCAATAACAGAGTCTGCCACCAGGCATTTTTTGCGCATAGAAATTGCCTCAAGCAAGCTGATTGAATTCCCTTCAAGCTCAGAAGGCAATATAAAACTGTCGGCATCTCTAATAAGTTTTTCTTTCTTTCTACCAAAGACATAGCCGATCCATTTGATGGAATGATGTGGATACTTTTTTTTGAGCATCAGTTCATATTGTGGAGAATTTCCATGACCACCAGCAATGACGAGCAAGCCAGAGAATTTTTTTTCTTTTTCTAAATGAGTAAAGGCTTTCAACAACCAATCTACTCTTTTCTCTGGCACTACTCTCCCTAGATAAAGAATATATCTTTCTGAAAAATCATTTTTCAAAGGGTTCTTGGGAGAAAAATTAAACATTCCTGGCGGTGCGTAGGTTGCCAACACTTGGTAACTTACATGTAGTTGTTCAACCAACTTTTGTGAAACAGTGGCGAGCTTATGTGGTGTTTTGAAGATTAAAAAAGTGGACCAGAAGAAAAGTTTTTTTTCTACTGCAGACCACTTACGCCGCTGCCAATCAGCGCTGTGCACTGTTAACAGGATTTTTTTTCCAAATATTCTTGGAATAAAAGCAAACAACGCTGGGCCGACGCCATGATACCAGATCACTTCACTTGCAGAAAGTGCACTTAAACACGAAGCGAAAAATGAGTAGAAAATTGTCTCAAATACCTTTGAAGAAATAGTAAGAAGTGGAGTAACTTTGATGTTTGAAGCAACAACTTCCCCTTCTTTCTGATACTTATCTCTAGTAAATATCTCAAAATTGTCTTGTCTTAGGAATACCTTACGTTTCAAAATTTGTTCACAATAAACCTCAACCCCACTGGTCCCAGAAAAACTTGCTGGATAAGCTCGTAAGCCGATGATCGCCACTTGCATACTTCACGATTTTTGACAGTTAATGTTGGTGATTATACGTTCAATTTCTTTGCTAGGTGCTTCAAAATGGCTTTTTTGATGTAAGTCTCTGCAGATAGTGGGTTTATGATCGGGATTTAGCTCAAGCAGTTTTTGTAAAGAGAGAGCAAAATCATCACTATTTTGAGTATCAAAACTCCTAAACATTCTAGACCAATACCAGTTTCTTAATGGCTCCCAATATTCTCCCAAGTATTTAATTTCAAATTGATCTAAAAAGCTCAGATCCATAGAAAAATTTAAGTCAGACAAATGAGTAATGATGGTGGGTTTTGTATGACTTATCTCTTGTGGACCAACTCGGTAGGCAGTTTTATACAGTTCGGTCGCAAGCTGATACCGCCTTTCTAGAAGCAGTTCATTTCCTCCCACTATGCTAATGCTGGCAAGTTTTTGCACCTGCCCGTTCGTTACATATTCATTGATATTATTTTGATTGAATTTGTTCATTTCTTGAGAGAAGTCACTCCATTTCTGTTGATTAGATAAGTTTACCAAGTAGTCAAATAGATACTTATCTGTATTGAGCTTGATTAATTTTTCAATAATTGGTTGTTTATTTACGTCATTTGGCGTTCTTGCAGTGAGTTGGAGAAGTTGTTCTTCGTGATTACGATATAAATACTGCAATGAATTAGAGGTTTTTTCACTAATTTGAGATGTGCCAATCTTGTCTTCAACCTTCCAGTAAATAAGTGGGAATGTTTTAAACGAAAGATCGAGATTTCCTTGCCACCAAAGAAGCTGACTGAAAAGAAATAGTCCGACAAACAAAAATATACATATGTTTGCGAGAAATAAAAATCCTTTTGAGAAGAATGCAGCAATTTTAGAAACTTTTTTTTGATCGATTCTTTTTGTAAAGCCAAATAAAAAGTAACATACACCAAGTAAAAAAATCAGCCAAATCAAATTAAACTCCCAGTCGTAATCAAAAAAATTATCAATCATGAGAGCCACCAAACCAACTGCTAAAAAGAATGATGATGAATTTTCTATGTTTCTCTGTAAAAGAACTTTGAGAAGGCTAATAAGCAAGCAGATTGCAATCGAACTAAAAAACAAACCAGCTATGAATCCATATTCGCTAAATAATTGAAGATATTGGTTGTGAGTGTACGTTGTAAACTGAAAAGGATGATCGCTGTACTTCAATGAAATAATTCTAAAGGTACCTCCACCCCAACCAGTCACTGGCTTATCTTCAAAACTCCTTAGTGCTTGACTCCAATACGCAGCTCTCGGTTCTTCACGAAAGGGCTTACATAGCTGAACTTCAATCTGAGGGATCAAGCACTTGAAGTCTTTATCTACAGAACTCAAAACTGAGAATCCAACTAAAGTGATGATTGTTGTCACAAAAAAGAAAAAAAGAAGATAACAAAACAACTTCATTTTTTGCGTGAGATTCCATCCTCTCTTCCAATATAAAATAAGTAATTCGACTAGTCCCAGAATAATCGCCACCCGACCAAAACTAATTAATAAAACTCCAACGAGAAGAAAAAGTAACAGTGATGAGAAAAGTTTGTACTTTTTTGATTCCCAAAACTCCCAGCAGATTGGCAGCAAGAATAAAATAAACGCTGCAATGTGATTATGACCATAAGTAGCAACTAAAAGATTCATCGTCGGCAAATGATTTTTAATCATTGGGAAGAGTGTGGCGGAGATAGACAATAGTGATAGAACAGCGCCAATCAAAAGCAAGCCCGATTTTACAAGACTCCATCTCAACCATTTACTACTAGCTGAGCTAAAAAATGAAAAGAACAAAAACGAAAAAACCCAGTAAAAATATTTATTTAAGGTTAAAGGTATACTAAGAGTAGTAAGCAAAGATACTCCAGTGAGAATGAGCCAAACGAACCACAATCCTGCGAAAAATATTTTTTTATCTTCATCATTCGGTTGTTGAAGTGAATCTTCAATGACAAGATTTTTAAACAAAACAAACAAAATTGCTAAACTTCCTACCAGGATAATACCTAATGATGTTTCACCAAAAATCGCCATTAAAAGGAGAATGCTAAAGAAAAGAGTAAAAAAACAAAACTGAGAAAGAGTTACATTCACCAGTCAAGTATAGCAATATGAGCTACTATCTTCTAGAGAAGAAGAACTGTTCCCTAGTCTGAAGACTCTCTCATATGTGCTATTTTTTCCAGTATTTCCGAGTGCCTTATATACGATTCAAATCGAATTTCTTTCTGGTCCTGACCTTCTTGCACGCAATCCATGAGAAAAGAATGAATACTTTTTTCAAGAGAAGATGGCGAACCTTCAACCAAAACTCTTTCCTTAAAATCACCAACCTCCAGATACAGCTCATCGTTACTTGAAATACCTTTTTTCCAGGTGATTATTCCTCCTTCACCCCAAATAATCAGCTCTCTTTTTACTGTGCTCTCTATCCAGCTATCAAAAGATAGCAGCTTTTTATGTTCAGAAAAATGTAGATCAAACCGTGCTGAAAGAATTTGAAAATTTTTTATTACTGGATTACTTATAACTGCTGAACTTACTTTCTGACCATAAAAGAATTCCCCTAGATACAAATCATGAATTAATAGATCATCACTTACATGAATAAGCGGCTTAACGCAGTCTACACTATACCGATACGAGTGGACTTCCTTTAGCGTTCCAATTGCGTTTAGATCAAGAAGTGCTTTGATTTTTTGAGCAAATGAATCAAATAAGAAAATGTAATCACAGTAAAGTACCTTGTATTTTTTTCGAGCAAGTTCGCAAAGCTCTTGTGCCTCATTTTTCTTCAAAGTAAGAGGTTTCTCTACAAACACGTTTTTCCCATGTTGGAGAAGTTCTTTTGCTAACTGAAAGTGAGTTTCTTCTGGGGTTGCAAGAAAGACGTGCTCAATTTCTTGATTCTTCAGTAAATCTTCCCAGCTCACTTTTTTTAAACTATCTGGTAATTCCACTACTTTAGGTTCACAAATAAAAACTGAACCGTGATCTACCAAAAGAGTTGAGGCTATTTTCTTCCCCCAATTGCCATATCCCACCAAAGCAATCATTTTTTGTTTATTTGTCATATTTTTTTTATATAGAGGTGGGTTTCACATTATCTTACCACTTATCACTTTTGATTTGAATTGTTATAGTAGTGAACATGGAGCTTATATCTACAAAACAGCAAAACTACCTAGATTTTCTTCTAGCAATGACGGAAAAAGAGATCAGAGTCAGGTATAAAATGGCCTTTCTAGGTTTCTTGTGGATTTTACTCAATCCGCTCCTACAAATGCTTATTATGGGATTCATTTTTCAGTTTTTTGTGCCAGTTCATGTTAATAACTACTTTCTATTTTTATTTGTTGGTTTATTGCCATGGAACTTCTTCTCGATGACTGTCAACAAAAGTACACCGGTCATCATGAACGAAAGAAGTTTGATTCAAAAAGCAAAATTTCCTCGAGAATCCCTCGTGCTTTCCATTGTTTTATCCAATCTATTTCACTTTTTGATTGCTTTTGCCTTGCTGTTAGTAGCCTTGGTTGTAGATAAAATTTTTCAAGGATATAGTTTTTCTCAACTTAGTTGGTACTTCTTGAGGATTCTCACTTCATTTGGTCTTTGCATCTGGTTGGCATTTGTAACTAGTGGCTTTTCTCTTTTGTTTTCTGCCTTAAATGTGAGATATCGAGATGTTAACTTTATGGTTCAAGCCATTCTGCCTTTATGGTTTTACGCAACACCAGTCGTTTACACACTTAATCTTTTACCAGAGAAGTTTCAGTTATTATTCTTTTTCAATCCACTTACCTCAATCGTTCAGCTTTTCCAGTATATTTTACTTAATCAACCTTTTTCTTTACAAATACCCTTTATCTTGAATGTACTACTCGGTATTTTTTTGGCGATTCTTGGTTTTACTTTTTTTAAAAAAGAAAGCATTTTCTTTGACGATTGGGTATAAAAATAAGAATATGAATGAGCAAAAGAATATAGCCATCCAGCTTAAAAAAATCACTAAAAAGTATCAACTTCAGCATAATAAACCAACTTTTTTTGAACAACTATTACAAAGAAGAAATACAGAGCAATTCCTCGCTTTACGTGAAGTTAGTCTCACAATTTTTTCAGGTCAAAAAATTGGCATACTTGGATCAAATGGTTCTGGAAAAACAACCCTTTTAAAAATAATTGCTGGAATTACCTCTCCTACTTCTGGCTCTGTTGTAACTCACGGAAAAATAGTTTCTCTGATTAATTTAGAAGCAGGATTTCACCCAGATATGACTGGTCTGGAAAATGTTTTTCTTAATGGACTCATTATTGGAATGAGTAAAAATGAAATTGAAAAGAAAACACCATCCGTCATACATTTTTCAGGTATCAAGAAATTTATTGACTCTCCATTTTATACATACTCTCAAGGAATGAAACTGAGGTTAAGTTTTTCACTTGGAATTCATTCCGATCCTGATATTTTAATTCTTGATGAGGTGATGGCGGCCGGAGATGCAGAGTTTCAAAGTAAGGCAAAGAAAAAAATAGACCAGTTTTTTACACAAAAAAAAACAATACTGATTGTTTCTCATTGGCTAGAATTTTTAGAAACCTATTGTGAAAAGTACCTATGGGTTAATAAGGGAAAAATTCAAGCTTTTGGAGGCAAAGAGGTCCTTGAGCAGTATCGAGTTTTTCAAAATAAGAAAAGTAACTATTTACCATAAACCATTTTGAGAGCGTTGTTGTTGCTTAAACAAACTACGTGACTGAAAAATACGGCCGGATCTACTTTTATTGATTAAGAAAAAGTAACTCCTTATTTACAATAGCAACAACATCATCACACTTTTTTTCAACTGTATGTTTATGAGCAAGAAGTAAATCTTCATCTTTTTGTTTTTTTGTAATTGAAATTAAAGATAAACTAGAAATATATGATGTAAATTTGCGATAATCATTCGTAAATTTACATCTCTCAGAAGAATAAAGGGAAATACTTTCCAAAACCACACTAACAATCGGTAATCCTAGTGCTTTATAGTTATAAAATTTTATTGGGTGTCGAAATTTGTTAAATGAGTTATTTTGATTGTAAGGAATGATACCAACACTTCCCTCAATAGAAATTTTTGAGAGCTCTGATTGATTGACGACTACTTTTCCCCAATAATTAGACATTTTTTGAATTTTTTTCCATAAATCATTCGCATGCTTATTTTTTTTTATGTCTTCAGCATTTATGTGCTTTTCATACCCTTTCAATCTTGAAAAAAAATAGAAACGAAATTGAAAATTTTTAAGTTCTTTCATAGAAAATTCTATTAAATAAAAATCTGTCGCTCGATCAAGAGTTCCAATAAAAACAACCGTTTTTGACCTATACTTGAAGTTCTTATTTAGAAGGAAAATGTCATTTTTTTTATAGTATCCTGCTGAGATTAAGTAGGTTCTACCAATCTTTTTGTGATAGTTGTACAGTGGTAGTGAATTAGTCAACGTTGCTGAGCTAAGTTGACGACTATAATTGAATTGATTTATATCTAAGTAATCGCAAGCATCTGTAAGAATCAAAGAAGGATTTAGCGAGTTCGCCGCCAGCGTTGTTACACGATTGAAGACAGCGCTGATTAAAACAGTGTTAGAAATTTTTTTAAAAAAAATTCTTTTAACTTTTAACATACAGAAATTAAGAAAAAAATTACTTTTTGTAATTAATAAAAATCTTCTAAATGGTAAAAGTTCATAAAAAAATACTTTTCCATTTTTTTTTACTACCTTACTTTTAAAAAAATTTGACCAAATCTTCCACGGTGGTATAGATATCCAAGTATCATTTAGAAGATTAATTTTTATATTTTTTCTTTTTTCTAGTTCTTCGCAAAGAACAGTTATCCAATTAAATGTTGAATCTTGCTTTACTGGAGGTAAATAATACAAGTGCAAGTCTGATTTTTTTTGGTGGATTTTTTGCATATTATGTGATCATTTAAAAATAAGGTTTAATTCCTGAGATTCTAAAATGTTCTTCAGATGTCTTTTTGTTTTTTTTGTTATTTTTGAAGCATACAGTAGAGAAAATAAATAATACTCATAGGTACTTAATGAAAATGGTGGGTTCTTTTCAGACAAATCAAGAATGATCTTTCCTGTTATAAAAGGGAGCAGGTCTTTAAAAAAAATATTCTCACAGACGATTGTATCTTGATCACGAAATTGATGTTTCAAAACATCTTTCATGAAGAATTTCTTCTTAGTTGACATGTAGTATATTTTCTTTTTTTGATTATTTTGTAACGACAAAACATTTTTTTGAAAAAAATAAAAAATGTAACCCAAAATTGGGATGTTTGGAATTGAAGAATATTTTAGATAGTATTTTGACATAATAGATGACTCAATTATTTTTGAAATGCCTGATAGATAGTTCATCTAAAAAGCATTCCCTTAAATGAACTTTGTTGTCATTTCTAGAATTTTCTCGATTATAAAAATAAAGAGGTTGCTGAATGACTTGATAATTGCCGTCACTCATTTCAAGAATTGGGTAAAAAATAGCTTGATCTTCACAAAATTTTAGCCAACTACCATCTGGTCTTTTAAATTGTGACTGTGAAATTTTTTTGAAAGCTGCTGTCTTCCATGTTCGTAAATGAAGCGGTAAAAAAGGAACTGATCTGTACTTCTTTTTGATTTCTACTTCAGGAGGATATCGATGGTTGACAAATTTTGAGGTCTTACTGGCTTGTTGAAGATGTTTCTCATTTCCTGGATCAAAGTAGTAGCAGTCTCCATACGTGAGGACACATTTTTCATCTTTTACATAAGTCTCTTCAATCACCTGTAAAACATTTTCACCGTTCAACCAGTCGTCTCCATCAACATTCACTACAATGCTATTTCTTTTCTCTGCATACGCATGAATCATTTCATAGGCGTTTCTCACTGAAAACTTCCGCTCTTGATTAAACACGCAAGCATGTTCTTTCAGCATTGATTGAATCCATTTTTTTTGAGCTTTTGTATAATCGGAGCAGTCATCTACAAAAAGAACTGTATAATTGTCAGATTCTTGGGCTAAAACTGATTGGAGACACTTTTCTAAATAAGGAAATGCGTTCCAAGATCGAATCAGAATATAAAAATGCATGTTCATAGTCAAATAATCGATTTTTTAAAAAAAACTCATTCAAAATATTTAATCGAGATTCTCACATTTGGATCTTTTCTTCTACTGTCCAGCATCACAGGTAACTTTAAGCTAGTTTTCATCTGTACCGGCTTATTATTTATCTTCTTTCTCTTGCAACTGAAGTCTGTCTTCTTATCATTATACCTTCTTTTGTTTGTAAGTAGTTTTTTTATTAGCCCAGGTAAGTTTTATTCCTTTGTCGTTATTCCTGCAGGAAAAGTGATTGTGGAACCCTTTCTCAGTAAAGGAGTAACCGATGGATATGGCTTTATATCTTCAGACTTTGTTGCACTGGGATTTATATTCTTCCTGATTTGGGAACACTTTAGACTTCATCAAGTAAGAATCTTTTCATACTTCAAAAAATTCCCAACCTTAAAACCAATTCTGTGGTCGCTGCTTTGTTTTTTTGTTTTTGGACTCTACTCATCTATTTTTACTTCTTTCTTTCCTACCTTCTCTCTAGTAAATTTATTTAAATATCAAAAAATCACTATTCTTTTTTTGAGCACTCTCATCCTCCTTTCTTCAGTTAAAAATGGAAAAAAACTGCTTGGCAAAATCTTATCAACAGCACTTCTTTTCAATTTTTTCATTTCCATTCCACAGTTTTTTGGCCAATTATCTGGTTTATTTCACTCATCTTTGAATCTAAATAACTCTGTTCAGCTTGACGATCAGTCATTTATACCTCGAGTTTCAGGCGTATTTTTACACCCCAATGAGTTTGGTTTTTTTATTGCTTTGTGGTTTCTGCTTTTAATACATATAGACAAAAGGAGGTTCACTCAGCCTATTTGGCTCCTTCCTACCCTTGTGTTGGGAGTTCTATCCCAAAGCAGATCGGTTTGGCTGGGGTTAATCATTTGCGCCACCATCTTTCAATTTAAAGCCATCTACAAGAAGACAAAGACTGTTTGGAAGGAGAGAAGCGTTTTTTTAAAAAAATATTGGTTTCTACTGAGTCTTGCCGTCCTCATTTTAGTTTTTGTGCTTTCTCCAAGACTGCTCGCTTTGCGTTACACTTTAAACGAAGGAAGTGGAGCGATTCGAGTGAAAATGATCTCTGAGGGATGGGAGTTAATTCAAAGCTCTCCTCTCTGGGGATACGGAGTGGGCACAAATGTGATGATCCTTTACGACCAGTTCCCGCTTGGATCAATGATTAAATTTCCTCGAGAAGTTCACATGGCATATATTCAGCTTGCACTGGAGGTTGGGGTAGTAGGTGCATTCTTCTTCTTTTTCCCTTTTTTATTCCTTCTCTATAAACTTCTCAAAGAGAGGAAAAGTAGTAACTGGCCACTATCTATCTCGTTGACCTTTACCTTGATTTATTATATCTTTCAGCCACATGGTGGTAAACTTGAACTGCCTCTATTGGGAGTTACTCTAGCGTACATATGTTTCTTATTAACAAAAAATCACTCAAAAGAGATGTAGTAAAAAAACTCCAAAAACTGCACCTTCTCGATATCTTTTTTATCGGTTTCTTTTTTATTCTTATTCTTCTTTTTATTCTTATTTTTTCTAGATCTGATCAAAAAATTCAAATAAAGGTAAAAGTAACTGATCAAAATGTGTACTTCTTATCAACCCAACCTCCAGATGAATATTCCTATAGTTTTCACCAAGGAGACGTCGAGCGGAATGAGGTAGGAAAGATAGTTGCTCAAATAGAAAAAGTTAACCGCTTACAAACAAGTCCTGGAAAATATTTGGTATACCTCAATTTAAGTATCAAAGCAAACTACAATCCCCTCAAACAGCAGTACTCGTATCAAGGAAGGCCGATTATTTTTGGTCAGGACTTAGAGTTTGATTTTGCAAATACAAAAGTGAGTGGTCTGATCGTTGATTTTCCGCAATACAGACAACCAGATAAAAAGGCAATCAAGTTACTTGTGACCGCTCAACTCAGAAATGATAGTCGATCGTTTTCCGATACCTACGGGATGCCCAAGTTTTACGAAAAAGCAATTGAAAATGGCCAGATTCTAGCAAATAATGAAGGACAGATCGTCATTGTAGTAAAAAACATTACCTCTCTCCCTGCAAAAAGAACCATTGTTACCGCAAATAATCAAAGCCTCACTATAGATGATAGTGAGCTAGTAGATATTGTTTATACGTTAGAAGTGAATGCGTATGAAGTTGAGGGAAAGACGTATATTTTTGACTACCTACCTATTCAAGTTGGCAGTAACATTCCAATGATTTTAGACAATGTGTCAATTTGGCCGATTATTACTTCTTTTCAGAAACTGTAACACATGGATGATTACACCCCTCGAATTTCTGTGGTGATTGTGACACGCAATAGAGCGGTGTTATTGAAAAAAGTCATTCACTCTTTGTTAGTTCAAACCGTACTTCCAGATGAAATTCTGATTGTTGATAATCATTCTGAAGATGAGACAAAAAAAATTGTTTTGCACCTTCAAGGACTAAAAAAGGTTCTAATTCGGTATGCTTTTGAAAAAAAAATTGGCTATCCCATCGTTCATAACACTGGATTGAAAAATGCAGCGTATAAGTGGGTTGCATTCATAGATGATGACTGTATTGCAGATAAGAATTGGGTAAGAGAACTGAAAAGATCAATTCAAAAAAACTCAGATGCTGTAGTCATTCTGGGTGAGTCAAAAACGCTTTACCCACAAAATATTTTCTCTCTCACCATCTATCTTCTTGATCAAAATTGGAAAAAAAATCGAATTCATGGTCAGCGTATTTTAAATTATGAAATTCTTGACAACAAAAACATCGTCTATAACAACCCTTTTTTAAAAAAGCATCGCATCGCTTTTGACGAAAAACGAGTTTGCATTCTTCATGGAGCTGCCGAGGACTGTGATTTGGGAAAACAGATTGAAAAAGCTGGCGGAGTTGCGCTTTACCAAAAAATGGCAGTCGTTTCTCATTTAGATCCCACACATTTCTTCTGGTTCTGCAAGCGATATATCAAGTCTTATGCCGCATACTTGTTCTTCGCTCAAAAATGGCCTCAAACAAACTCGTTTCCCTCCCAAATAGGACTCAAAAAACTGATTGTTGATCATTTAGCCAAATATCGCTACAGTTCGATCCAGCAAGTTGCACTGTATATATTTTTGAGTCTTGTCGTTGGTGTGAGTATCATTTTGCAGCATATAATTAAAAACAAACGCATGAAACAACTCTTTATACAATTTGCAGAAAAAATCTAAATGAAACATAAGAAAAAGATTCTCCTCATTACTCAGATGTATCCCTCTGGCAGAACTGGAACTAGTGTTAAAACGAGAAATACGATTGAGTTCCTACAAAAGCATGGGTATTCGATTGATGTTTGTTGTCTGCATCACGCATCAATGGTAAAAAATGAGTTGCTTTTACCGGATGTACGTGTTTTTTTTGTCGAGCGAGACATCATTAGCCGCTTTACTCTGTCTTTTGCCCTGAAAGCTTCTTCGGTCTTACTCTCAACAATGCCCTTTCGCGTCAAAAAAACGTTTGATGATCGGCTGAAAACTCTCATCGAGACGCTTCTGCACTCCGAAGAGTACGACTTTGTTTTTTTTGATGGATTTTCTACCCTTCAATATGCTCACCATTTTGATAGGAAGTTTACATATATTGATGATGAAGACATCTCAGACTTAATGCTGCGTAGATTGAAGGAAACAAATAATCCCCTCTTGAAGTTTTTCTTCTATACTGAGTACCTCAAGTGTCGGAGGTATGAAAAAAAATATCTGAACTACATGGGTGAGGTTTGGGCAATCTGTAAAAACTCAGTCAAGCATCTTTCTTTATCGACCAATAGACCAATGAGAATCATGCCCACATTAATCCTTGAGCAAAGAAACTACTTTTCTAGCAGATCAAAGCACCTTGTCTTTACCGGTTTATTGAGTTGGATGGAAAATATAAACGGACTCAAATGGTTTCTAGAATTCTGCTGGGATGATATTTTGAGAAAAAACCCAGATAGAAAGTTATTTGTAATTGGTCAAAAAGCAGATCAAACATTCATCGATTATTTAGAAAAATTTAAACACGTAGAGTACCTGGGTTATGTTGAAAAATTAGAAGATGTCTATAAAAACTGTGCAGTCGCTATCGCCCCGTTACTCATCAACTGTGGTATTAAAGTGAAAGTTGTCACCTACATGAGTTACGGTATTCCAGTCGTAGGTTTGCCGGAATCTGTTTGGGGCATGAACGAATCGAAGGGTGTCCTTATAGCCGAGAAAGCGGAGTTTGCTCGTGAGATTACCTTTTTGTTGAAGAGTACTGTTAAACGTACAAAACTTTCTAAAGAAGCTCATCAGAATATTGCTAAAAACCATTCTGAAAAAGCTCTGCAAGGCTTTTTTGAAGAGGTAGGAATGTTATGAAGATTTTGGGGAAAAAGATCCTGGTTACTGGTGGAGCAGGTTTTATCGGATCTCATCTGGTTGAGGAACTGGTGAAACTTGGAGCGGACGTAACTGTCATTGACAACTTAAGTCGAGGAAACAAAAAAAATCTCACCTCCGTCAAAGACAGAATATCCTTTTTTAACGCAGATTTACGGATAGAAAAAAAGGTGTTGCCGCTCTTCCAAAATCAAGAGATTATTTTTAACTTAGCCGCATTAAACACAGGTGTCGATTTTGACGAGGGGCGAACTCAGGTTATGTTTGAAGAAAACATGCTTCTCCAGATGATTCCTCTTCGAGTAGCGGGAAAAACAAAATCAGTAAAAAAATTCATTCAGGTTAGCTCTGCTAGTGTGTACTCTAGGGATGCAATGGAGAATCACGTTCCAACTCCAGAAACCGCAGATACGACCGACCCGGAACCATCTAAACTAGGCTATGCAATTGCGAAGAAAATGGGTGAGCACCTGGCAAGATGGTATGCAGAGAACTCCAGTCTTTGGACTGTATCTGCTCGATTTATCAATGTGTATGGAGATCGAGACAACAGTGACAGTTTGGGACACTTCATTCCAGTGATGATTCGGAAAGTTATTCATGCCAAAAAAGAGGTTTTGGTTTTTGGCTCAGGGAAACAAAAAAGATCTTTTATTTTTGTTTCAGATGTGATTTCTGCACTCTTAGTGTTGCTTGAAAAAGGACAAAAAGGTGAGACGTACAATATTGACGCTCAAGAAGAAAGAAGTGTTAAGGAAGTTGTTCAGTCAATTATAAAAATACTTGGTAAAAATAAAGTGAAAATGATTTTTGATAAAACGAAGCCAGAAGGCTCACAAAGACGCATGTTAGAGAACAAAAAACTTCAAAATTTGGGCTGGAAACCGAAGATTAGCTTTGAAGATGGGCTAAAGAGAACCATTTCTTCGATGACTACAAAGACTTCACGGTAACACTCTAGCAGCTTTTTCACTTTTTTGCCTTATAATTGAGCCCAGATATGCCAAAAGACAAAAAAAACTCAGGTCAAAGCCCTCAATCAGACCAAATCAATCATTTTGACCAACCCGAAGTTTGGGACATTATGGATCCAGGCGACCAATCTTTTTGGGAAGAGTTTTTCCGTCTTGAAGAAATTCTCGAAACCACAGACGAGCTTGAGCCTCCTTCTTTCTCTATCACAGTTCAAAATCACCAAACAGGTGAGGTCAGAACCTTCTCTCGTGTTCGCTTAAAACCAGCCCGCAAAAAACTTCTTTGCTGACTACGATCTTTCTCTCTAGCTCAGTCAAAGCTTCAAGTGTATTATGACTTGATATGAAGAAATGGTTACAACTGCCCAAAAATGCTTTGAATTGGGTTTGCCAACACTGGAAGCTCACCGCTTTCGTCGTACTCATACTTATTGGAGTCGGAATTTGGCAGTACCGCAAAGCACAAGCAGCCGTCCCTCAGTTTAAATTCACTCAAGTAGAAAAAACTCAGCTGACTGAGTATTTATCAGTTTCTGGTGTGGTTGATGCAAAGGAGAGTGCGAATTTGCGGTTTGCGGGTGGCGGAAAACTAACGTACTTAGGAGCCCAAGAAGGTGATCTGGTTAAAAAAGGTCAAACACTCGCCAGAATTGACGCCAGATCACTTCAAAAGAAAATGCAACAAGATTTAAACACCTACTTTATTCAGCGACTTACTTATGATCAAGATCAGGCCAATCGATCAAATCAAACATATACTGATGCTTTGGGTCGTCAACAGCAGCAAGACCAAGCGACTTTAAATAACTCGGTACTCAATGTAGAAATTCAAGACATTACGATCCAAAACACCGTTCTGAGTACTCCGATTGCCGGCGTTTTAGTTAGTTCGCCAGCTTCTGTCACAGGAACGACTCTTCTAGCTACAGACCTTTTTGAGGTCATCAATCCTCAAACACTCATTTTTCGAGCTACCGTAGATCAAGCCGACATCTCAAAAGTACTCAAAGGCCAAGTAAGCGCGATCGCTTTAGATGCGTACTCAGACACTCCGATTCCTTCCAAAGTTTCCTACATCTCATTTAAGAGTGCGCAAAGCAGCACTGGCACTGTTTATGTTGTGGAACTACCAATCCCAGCAACTGGTGCCGCCGACCTCAATCGATATCGGCTTGGCATGAACGGCGACGCCTCAATTACGTTGAATCAAAAAAATGATGTACTCACTATCCCCATTTCAGCGGTTCGAGAAAAAGATGGTAGAACAGTTGTCAAAATTAAGATTGGTCCAAATGCAGCAGCTGATCGAGAAATTCAAACTGGTTTAGAAACAGAGACCCAAATAGAGGTGGTGAGTGGGCTTAATCAAGGTGATGAAGTCGTGGTGCCATAAGTATGTTATTGCAACTCAAAAATGTTTCCATGGTCTACCAAGTCGGTCCTGAAGAAATCCGGGCGTTGAATGGAGTGTCTATGGAAATTGAAGAAGGTGAGTTTGTTGCAGTTATGGGTCCTTCTGGATCTGGAAAGTCAACTTTTCTACAAGTTGCCAGTCTCTTAAACAATGTGACTTCAGGCGAGATTTTATTCAAACAGAAAGATGTGACAAAGTATAGCGAAGTCGAGCTCGCTCGACTGAGGAACAAAGAGATCGGGTTTGTGTTTCAACAGTTCAATTTATTGGCAAGAACTTCGGCTTTGGAAAATGTAGAGCTGCCTTTGGTTTATGGCGGAGTTATCGCATCGGAACGGAAAAGAAAAGCTACTGAGATACTTGGAAAAGTTGGTTTGAGTGACCGTTTGTCAAATACTCCAGCCCAGCTTTCTGGTGGTCAGCAGCAGCGTGTAGCAATAGCCAGAGCGCTGGTAAATGAACCTTCAATCATTTTTGCTGATGAACCGACTGGAAATTTGGACTCAAAAAGTGGTGAGGACATTAAAAATTTACTCATTAATCTTCACAAAGAAGGCAAGACCATTATTATGGTCACGCATGAACAAGAAGTAGCAGAAATTGCCAAGCGGATTGTCTTATTTCAAGATGGGGAAATTTTATACGACGATAAGTTTGGCTTTAATGAAAAAGTGAAAAGCGACAAAGCGATGGAGTACTTAAAGACGCTCAAGAAACAAGGAAGCAAAGTTCGCAACATGTTTGGCAAGGTGACTGGAAAGTAAGACACTATGAGTTTTGAAAATACTTTTTACACAGCGCTCAAAGCCATTTTGGTCAACAAAAGACGAGCTTTTCTGACCATGCTTGGTGTAATTATTGGCGTAGGTTCGGTCGTTTTATTGACAAGCATTGGCACCGGCCTTCAATCCTATGTCACTGATCAGTTTGCTAGTTTAGGATCAAATTCGCTCTACGTTGTTCCAGGAAATCCTTTTGGAAGCGGTGGTGGATTTAGCAGCGGTCAGGATCAAATTGCAGAACGAAGTAAGCCAACCTTGAAACGTGAGGATTTGGAAAAGATTTTACGATCAAACCGCGACACCGTTTCTAGAGGAGTTGCAGCCAGCACTGGAACAGGTGAAGCGAGATATGCCCAAGTCACTAAAAAAGTCACACTGTACGCTACAACTGCAGGTTATGATGTCGTTCAAAATACAAAAGCCACAAAAGGTCGTTGGTATGATGCCTCAGATGATCAACTTGGCAGAAGAGTGGCCGTACTCGGTCCGAAAATCGCAACTGAGTTATTTGGCGAAGTTGACCCGGTCAATAAAAAAATCAAACTAGATGGTCAATCGTATACAGTCATCGGGATCACAGAGGCAAAAGGAGGAGGTTTTGGTGGCCCAAGTCTCGACAACTATGTCTATCTGCCGCTCAATACACTTCGAGATAACTTTAACGTTTTGCTTATCAGCACTTTTGTCTTTCAAACTGTTGATCAAGCAAGCATACCCGATGCAAAAACTGGCATTGAGAACGTCCTCTTGAAGCGACTTAAAAAAGATGACTTTACAGTGTTTGACCAAAGCCAACTACTCACTACCATAAATAGTATTCTTGGGGTCTTAACACTAGGATTAGGCGGAATTGCCGCTATTTCTTTAGTTGTAGGGGGAATTGGAATCATGAATATTATGCTTGTTTCAGTGACAGAACGGACGAAAGAAATTGGCTTACGCAAAGCGCTTGGTGCAACTCCCAATACAATCTTAACTCAGTTTTTGATTGAAGCATCACTGCTCTCTGGAATCGGAGGGTTGATCGGGATTGGCATCGCTTTTCTGGGCACCCTAGCGATCCAAAGTTTTTTTCCAGCTCGAATTCTTCCCTCATCTATTTTGCTCGCTTTTGGGGTTTCAACTGCGGTCGGAGTCATATTTGGAGCCGCACCTGCTCGATTTGCATCCAAACTCTCACCCATTGAAGCGCTACGATCTGAATGAGTTGAGACTTTCGTTCTTCATATGATAGGCTTAGCAGTATGAAATTGATCAAAATCATCGTGGCTTTCCTGGTATTGAGTGGCGTTGTCAGTCTTGGAATCGTGATGGCTGCTCCACAAGTCCCACAAGCGCAACTGCTCGTAGAAAAGCTGCATTTGGCCGCCTTACAGCCTCTAGCAAATGAGACGTTGGCGAGCGCTCAACAGGTGCAAGCCCAGCTTCCTCAATTAGGTGTAGTTTTGGGAGTGAAAACAGAAGAAATCAGAAATTCAAAAGAGGCATCTTTACCGCAAAAAACTGCAGAGTATGTCAGATATGCGTATTGCCAAGAAGTAGTCAAAGACTACGAGTCAAGAAATGGAATTGACGCCAGTGTTTCAGCTCGCCGTAAATAGATCCCAAGACGCGTTACAAGTGAGCACGGATTTTCATTTCTGCTTCTAAGTCGGTTCTATCTACACCAAACTTGAGGCGGGAAAGCTGCTTAATCATCTCAGCTAACTTGGGATTCATTCGAGCCTTTTGCGCATCCATATCTTTTTCTAGTGACATGCTAAAAGGTGGTACCGGTTCATTTTTTACGATTGTTTTGACGTAGACATGATACTTTTCAATATTGGTTAAGTCATGGTCGTTGAACGTAGGGGAAAACTCATGCTGTAAAAAGTTGGCGTCAGGCACTCCCACCCGGAAAGAAACCATGGTTCCCACGTTTCCAAAAACAGCATTTTTGACTTCTTCGTCGATTTGACTGACAAACTGGTTTGCCACGATCAGATTTAAACGGTACTTTCGAGCTTCTGATAAAATAACCGCAAAATCTTCTGTTGCGTAGTTCTGAAACTCGTCCACATACAAGAAAAAGTCCTTCCGCTCACTCATTGGCACATTGGCTCGACTCATCGCAGCGGTCAAGACTTTTGGAACTAAGATCAAGCCTAAAAACTTCGCATCTTCTTCTCCCAGGACACCTTTTGACAGATTAGCTAAGAAAATTTTGCCGTTATCCATGACGTCTCGCATGTTAAAAGCACTATTAGATTGACCAATAATGTTTCTCATCGTTTTATTGGTGATGAACTTTCCAAATTTAGAAACGATATAGTCCAACACTTCTGATTTGTGGAAATCAGCTGTTTGAGCGACTTGGTCAGTCCAGTATCGGCGTACGATGGGATCTTTTACATACGGCAACATTTCATCCACATACTTTGGATCAGTTAAAATGCGGACCAACTCAATAAATGTGCCACCTTTTTTCTGCATGATCGTCAACATGGCGTTTCTAATGGCATGCTCAAAGCGTGGTCCGATGATTCCGGTTTTATGTGGATCATACAACTTGTACATCAAGCTAATGACGGAACCGACCACAAACTGCTGCTGTTCTTCCGAGTCTGCCTCCATAATGTTCATTCCCAACGGTCGCTCAAGATCAGATGGATTGAAGTAGATCACGTCTTCAACCCGCTCCGGTGGAATGAGTTGTAAAATATCTTCCACAAACTCACCGTGAGGATCGATGGCGCACACGCCGTGACCAGCCTCGATATCTTGCAGAATCATTTCTTTTAAGAACTCTGACTTTCCCGTACCCGTTTTCCCAATGATGTACATGTGACGTCTTCGATCATCCATCGTCATAAAAATAGGACGAATTTGACCTCGATAGACTGATTTACCCAGGTAAAGACCTTCGTTGGCAATTTCAGCTGGAGCTGGAGCTGTCTTGGCATTCAACCAGCGAATATGATGTGTCTCAACCGTCTTATTGGGTAAGTGAAAGATAGTCGCTAGCTCTTCCGAGTTGAGGATCATCGAACCACGTGCTAGAACTGGCATGTATCGATAGATAAAATCGATCATGAACAAATGCTTCAAAAAAATTCGAGTCTTTTTAAAATTATTTTGTGGGGAAGTGAATTGAGCGAATGCGCCGACGATGTTATTTAAATGTGATTGGGCTGAGTATTGGTTTGGCGAGGAAATGACCACTCGAATGGAAACCTTAAATCCAGGCTTACCTATTTTTGTATCTATACTCTCCATTTTCTTTGGATCATGCTTATATGTGGCTTTATCTGGGTCAGACTCTCTTTTTTTCTCATTTTGCATGTAGGAATACCCTCTATTCTGCCAACCACCCCCTTCTGGTTGAAGCAGGATTTGCAAAATTGCTCCCTCCCCATCACCTAGCTTTGACATTGCTGAAGTGATCAAAGACAAACCGTCCGTAGGCAACTCTTTAAACGTCTTCACTGGAAAGTAGTCTGCTTTTTCTAGTCTGAGGGCAGTAAAGGCAACTCGACCTTTTTCAGAAAAAATATTGACTTCATCTGTTTCTTTTATCTCTGCTCCCGGATACGCTCCGTTGATTTGCTTCTCCACTAAGTCTCTAATTTTCCGTGGACAGCATACATAAAAAGAAATCTCTTCTTTGAGCGCAACAATTTCAAACGAGAACATATCTTCTGGTTGCAAAAATTGAAAAAAACCTTCGTGCTTAATTGAGTGGAGTGAGGCAAACATCTGCTCTGCTGCATCAATTTTTATCTCACTCTCTCGTGGAAGACGAATGAGTAAGCTGACAAAATCCAGCGCGTATTTTTCTCTATTTCGGTACTTCATCCACTGAATAAACATGTAGCCAAAGATCGCAGTCACAATTAAAAAAACCACTACAGTCGCCGCCAAAATACCGTAACGAATCATAGTGTTGATGATGGAGTCTAAGGAATTCATTGATTTTATTTTACTTCTTTTCAACCATCATTTGGTAGTTACTTCTCGATAGATAACCTGACCTGAGAAAGTCTTCATCATTTTTCGACTCCACTCTACTAGCCAGCGTATACTAAATTGAGCAGCTTTGTTTGCGCCAGTTTTTTCAACTTCTGGCGTAATTGGTAACACAATCACCGGCCTTGCTAAGTACTTGGTGGTCGGAACAGGAGTAGATTGATCTGCGATCACAATTTCTTGAGGCAGTTGATTTGGATGTTCTCCAACTTGAGCAATAAAACTCTCTACCTCTGGTGAGATCTCCATACTTTTTTCTTGCTCTACTTGTTGGACTTCAGCGACTTGATCAAAGGTAGGTCTTTCCAAACTGATACTTGCCTCTACACGTTCTTTTGCTGAAGAAATAGGAAAAGATGGGTTAAGTGAGTCCGTCGATTCTTGAACAGCCAAGGGAATAGCTTGTGCTATCGAACTCATGTCGATCTGATCATTGAAATCGGACGAATCAGCCACAACTTGATTCGGAGGTGTGACTGTAGAAGGACTGGTTGAAAAATGTCCTTTCAACTGTTGAAACAGCTGCGGTGCAGGCGTAGACATACAATTATCCTACCACGAATAATCAAATGTGTCACCAATTTTAAGCTGCCACCTTTGGACTGTTCCCCCTGGAACTTCTAGCACTCCATTGACTGGTACTTTTGGACTATAAATACGCAAAGAATCGGCGGGTAAGTGTGGATGAGGTACGTTTGATGTTATGTCTACCACTCGTAAATCTTCCAACCAAATGATGTCTAAATCAAACTTCATCTTTTTCATCCAAAACTGCTGATACGACTTCTGATTAAACACGAACAGTAATCCATCACTTCCTATCTGATCACGACCACTCAAACCTTGTTGGGTTGTCTGAGCTGTGTTTACAACTTCAACCTCAATCAAACCTGCTTTTAATGTAAGTGGAATGAGAGAGTGATCGGACAGAGACAACAGATGCTGATGAGCTGTTTCTTTGCGAACAGCACTGCAACCGCTCACAAAAGCAGCACACAGGATGACTAGAAATAGTATTTGTAATGATCTCATTTGGATACCTTATTTCTTTTTCTTTGCTCGAGAAATTCAGTCGATAAGTATCCAACTACAATAATTCCTACAATCAAAAGAACAACTTGATTGAAACCTAAACCAACGATAAAAGAAGTAGTCTTATCAATTCGTAAAAAATCTAAACTAAATCGAACGAAACAGTAGTACGCCACATACGATAGAAATAACCTGCCGTTGCCTACTTTGAGATGTGACTCATTCAACCAGATTCCTACTGCAAAAAAAAGCAACAGTATCCCCTCGTATGCAAACAACGGGTGAAAAGTAGAAAATTGTTCATAATTATTTAATCTATTTGATATATCAATTTTAATTGCAAAGAACAAATCAGTCGGAAAACCGTATAATTCTTGATTTGCATAGTTGCCAAATCTACCGATTGCTTGAGCAATAGGAAGTCCAAAAATACTCATATCAAGTAACTGAAGTTGGTATTTTTTCAAACCTGAATGAAACCAAAAAAATACATAAAAAGCAATGAGTGCGCCAGTGACGCATCCAATAATGCTCAGTCCTCCTTGCCAAATTGCAAAAATATTTAACCAGTTATTTACATACAAAGAATAGTCTGTCATAACATGCCATGCCCGAGCCCCAATGACTCCCCCTGCAATCACCCAGCTACTTGCTCGCCAAAATAAATCTAACGGAATAGCCCTTTTTTTAGCTTGATACTCTACCAAAGAAAAGCCAACAACTGCGGCCAGTCCAAGAAAAAAACCATACCAATGAAACTGAAAATAAAACATAGCTTACCTTAGTACGAGAAAAGTCAGCGTCATAAAGTAAAAGAAGAAACCGCCAATCAAAAAATTAACTTCAGTTTGTTTGAACACATGCTTTATTTGCCACAAAAACTGCTCGGTTAAAAGCTCAACATGGACACGGTAGACTAACAGATCCAAGCAGTATCGAAGGCCAATTCCTAGGACCAATCCCACCCCCAACACATTCGTACTAGAGGTGACAACATAGATAGTAATTGCCATATAGCAAACCATGAAGACTGTCGATCTGGAGATGAGATGTGCTTGCTCCAAGGTACTGTCTCTAAAAATAAGAGTGAAAAGGTCTCTATACTGCTTATTTTTTCCTGCCGATTGAATCCTTTTACTAAACTCTGTATCTGGTTCAACGTAGAAAGCGTGTAGAAGTCGGTCTAATAAAAGAAAACTAAAACCAAACACAACCCCAGTCAGGAAAAGCATGAATTGAACTGGACTTTGACTAAAGTGAAGAATAAAAAGGCTGCTGAATACAAATGGCAAGAGGAAGTAGTACCACATAGTTTAATAGTACTCCTGTTTTATTTTGAATAGTTGCAGCAGATGAGCGTCCACAATTGGTTTAAAAACATCATCTTGCTGATATTGATTTGTGAGGTCATCTAGTAATGAGAGGATTTGAGCTGACTTCAGTTTGGGACTAAGGTCGAGGATGGCTTTACCCAGCTGCAGTTGAGCAACTGCTTGCTTCGCTGAAGTAGACGCAACCTCTATTTGATCACTGAGCACAAAATTGATATTGAAAGTGTTCAGGATGGCTAAGCATTTTGGATCAAATAGGCATGGTTCTGATACTTTCCCTGGCTTTTTGACTGCAAAGAAAATTGGAATTGCCGAATTCGAAGCGGAAAGACGCTGGACGTTCGTGACCGTCTTGTTGACAGAAGCAGTTGCAGTCACCTGTCCTGTCAACGTCACAAAACCAGGCTGAACTTCAGAAATAAGGTCATACATCGCAGAGTTGCTCGCAGTAGGAATATTTACCGGCAGAGAGATCAGTTGGGCAATTTTTTGACGATCAGTGAGTGGTTGAAACTTCTCGGAGTCTGAAGCTGTCTGTGAGCTGTCTGTGAGAGTTGTTGGACTGGGAGAAACAGGTGTGGTAAGGAGCTGGATTTGAGTCAGATTATAGCGAGGAATCAACACAAATTTGGAGTATCCCGCACCCAAAGCCAAAAGGCATAGGAACAGGAGGAGAAGGACGGTGTTTTTATCCATGATTATTGCTTTTTCTTCTGTAAACGAAGATCTTTTAGTTTCCACATAAATAAAGCCACTTTATTCTTAACATCTTTTGCATCGGAAACAAAAAATAATGCTTGCTCTAGCATAGCTCGACTCTCTTTTTTCGCCAAGCGCATATATAAACTCACGTGCTGCTTATCATCCAGAGCCATTGCCAATCTATAGCCAAAATCTTGGAATTCTTGAGTAATGTAACCGCCTTTATCCTCCAGTTCAAATTGAGAAAAAAGATCTCCAATTGGAGTAAAAACTGATTTTGCCATACTAGGTAACTAGCTCTATTTTCTTCTCAATCTCTGTAGTGATTGTCTGAAACATACTTTCGATGAGTGGTTTTTCTTCTGCTGAGAAACGAGAGAGAACATATTGTGTAGGAGGAATCATGCGGTCACCTTGACGTCCGTCCGCCCCAATTCGAACGTGCCAAAATTGATTGGTCTTCAAGTGGTCATAGATCGAAGTGAGGCCGTTGTGGATCTTGGGTCCCTTGCCGTACTGAATTTTGACTTGACCCACTTCTAAGTCAAGATCGTCAAAAGCGACAAACAGATTTGGATATTCCGCGACTGACGTATCTGCTTGATCAGCATAATACTTTGTCATTGCTTGAACAGCACGGCCTGAATCATTCATAAAAGTTTGAGGTTTAACCAGATAGGTTTGATTGTGTTTCGCTATCTCGGCAAAGCATTTTTTTTGAACTGAAAATTGAAGCTGCCATCTCTGAGCCAAATGATCCAACAGCATAAACCCCAAATTATGTCTGGACTTGTCGTATTCTTTACCTGGATTACCAAGTCCTACAATAAAATTCATTCCTTGATAATAACATATGCTAAAATGAATGCTGGTAAAAATTTTATGCCCAAAAAAACAATTGCAATTTTTACCAGTGTTGAAGGCCACTTCAGCATTGCGGAAGCCATCATTGCCGACATTCAAAAGAAGTATACGGTCCAGCTCTACTTTGAGAGAGACGACCTTTTTGATTATTATGTTGCCTTTTACAAATACTTCCCTGCAGTGATGAAGGTGCCGTTTTATCTGACAAAACGGAAAAAAATAATCAGCCTCATGCATCAATACTTGAAAAAAAAGTATCTTGAAAAGGTGATGTCATTCTGCAAAAAACACACGCCTGATTTAATTATTAGCACCTATTTTATGTATAATGCCTCCATTGAGGAGTACTGCCAAACACATAAAATTCCTTTTATCAATGTTATTGCAGATCCATATACCGTACATCCTGTCAGTATTTCCAAAAAAGCTAGCTTCAACGCTATGTTTGATGATCAACATGAAATAAACTGTCGCAAAATGATGCGAGCTTCATACGCTCAAACAGGTTGGTTTCTCAGACCTCAGTTTGAAGAGGAGTATGATCAAAAAAAAGTAAAAAAAGAACTCGGCCTTGATCCAGACACCCTCACATTTCTCATTGCATCTGGCTCAGAAGGCAGCTCCTTTGTGGGAACTATTTTCCCCTCCATCTTGTCTTCATCTAAGAAGTTACAAATTGTGATCGCATGTGGTAACAATAAAAATCTACTAAAAACTGTCCGATTCTTGTCAGATATTACTGAAAAGCTACGAGATCAAATTGTCGTTATCCCGCTACCGTTTACTGAAAAAATTCACCTCTACATGCAGGCCGCAGATCTAGTTATAGGAAAGGCTGGGCCGAACACTATCTTTGAGTCAGTTGCAACTCACACCCCATTTTTTGCGATTACGCACATTCCAGGACAAGAAGATGGAAATCTGAACATTATCAAAAACTACAACATTGGATTGGTCCAGGAAAACCCATTTAAAGCTGCCCGGCTATTGAAAAAAATTATGGAAGATCCAACTCAATTAGACAAGTTCTCGCAACCAATTCAAAAGCTAGCTGATCACAACATGCAGGCTAAAAAAATCTTACTTCAAGAGATTGATAAATTACTTAATTGATAAACTTCTTTTAAAGTCGTCGCCTGTTGCCAAGTTTTATCTTGACGAAACTTTACCAATCGAGGAAACCTCAAGGCAACTCCAGCTGAGTGTAGTGGTGAACGAGTAATTTCATCAGCTGCGACCTCCACAACTAAGTCTGGAAGACACCAAACATCTGGTGCGAGTAACTTATTGACTAGATAGTGGCTTGGGGCTGTTGGAGCAGCTAACTGGTCACACATTTGCTTGATTTGACGAAGCACTTCATCACTGAGACCTGTCCCGATTTTGGCTAAAGTCAGCACTCGTTCTTGTTTCTGATCCAGAATCCCTACCAAGATCGCACCGATTCCAAACTCGGCACGCTTACCACGACCAAAGTAGTAACCCATCACCACAACATCAATTGTATCGGCCAACTTGCCTTTGGTTCCTTCTGCCTCCTTCATCTTCACCCAACTCCAACCTTTTCGACCACTTTGATACTCGGCAGAAACTTGTTTAACCACCACGCCCTCTAAGCCATTTATCAACTCTTGCTCGTGAAACTGATGGAGTGCGATGGGGTCTTTTGTTCTAAACTCGGGTGAGTGATAGAACACCTCACTGTTTTGAAAAACCTTTTTCAACTTCTCTTTTCGCAGGCTGAGAGGTTGAGAAAGTAAGTCCTCTCCGTCTAGTTCTAGAAGGTCGAAAACGTAAAAACGGATGGGCACTTCTTTGGCTTTTTCCGAAATACCATGTTTTCTCTTGCGCTGAATCGTATCTTGAAATGGAAGCAAATCTCCAGTGTTGGGATCATAGCCAATTGCCTCCGCATCTAAAATACAGTCGGTGCATTGCAGTGAATCAACTGCCTCCGCTAGCTCTGGAAATTGATGGGAGTTCTCTTCCAAACTCCTGGTAAATGTCCGATAGCGCCACACTTTACCGTTTTTCTGAACGTGAATTTGCACCCTGAGTCCGTCATATTTTGGTTCTGCAATCACTTCTTCCATTTTTTCAATCATTTCTGCAGCTGAATTAAGTCGTTGGCAAAGAGCAGGTAAAACGGGCACGCCGATCTCAACTTTGTAATGTTGTAAAGCCAATAAACGACTCTTTTCTTGGGTTTGTTGTAGATAAAATTCGGCCAACTTGCCAATATCAGTTTTGCGCTGATACGCTTCTTCCAAATACGTTCGTTCGGCCTTCCCGTTTGTCATCGCCCAAGATAGAGCGTCCATGATAGTCATGTCTGAAAAACCGAGTCTCAGTCGACCTAAAATAATTCTCACCACAAATTTTGCAGAAATAGGTTGAAGTGACTCAAGTAATTTCGTCAACGCCAGCAACTTGCGCTGTTGAGAGTCGAGTCCAGTATCTTTGGCTAATTTAAATAAACTGTTGTAGACGGATTGGATCGTATCTTGTTGAGTCGATGGAATTTGTTGAATGACTTCCTCTGCAACTGCCCCCAGGTCACCCAGTTCTTGATACAGTTTTTTGACAGTGTGCTCCTGATCTAAGTGAGTTCGGTTCATCACTGCTTGAGCCAACGCTTTTATGACTGTTTTGGTCGCAATCTGCAGTTCTAACTTTTCATAGGATGGCAGCAACTGCCCCTGCAATAAGTAACAGGCCTCTGCCACCTCACTTGACTCTAAATGTTGAAAAAGTTCAGCCAAAATAGCTGTGATCTCCAACCGACTAGAAACACCCTCTAACCGCTCTAAATACTCAGCAAAAGAAATAAATGTCATACTACTCTTTCAGACTGTACGTCACGCCTTTTGTAACACCTTTTTTCTCTACCACACCTTTTTGCAGCAAATCTTTTATGTCACGTAAAATGGTATCAACAGACACATTTGGCAAAATTTGTTGTGCATCTTGAGATGAAATTTGATGTTGGTTTTGCAAAAGTTCTAGCAAAACAATCTGTCGCTCTGAAAGAGCGACTTGCTCACCAAGCTGTCTTTTTAATTTTAAGTCCTTAGAGAGCTTTAAGACTTGTTGTTTTACCTTATCGATTTCAATCGCCAAACCATAGCAGAAGTACTCCAACCAATACGTTAGGTCTTGATTGGCTTGCTGTTGCACAGAAAGTAAAGCTGCGTAGTAACGCTGAACATCGTCGTCGAAATATTTTTCGATTGAAAAAAACTTTTTAAAGTCGTAGCCAGAGCTATAGAGAACAAGCGTTGCTATTGCCCGAGAAGTTCGACCATTTCCCTCAATAAATGGATGAATAAAAACCAATTGATAGTGTGTAATAGCCGCTCGAAAAATGGGGTGCATTTGCTGCGATTCATTAGAGTTGAACCAAGTAAAAAAATCTTGAATGAAGTAAGGAATTTCTGCCGCAATCGGGGGTCTGAAAGCAACCGCGCCATCAGCAGCACTTTTAACCACGACCTGCTTGTCTCGATAGACACCGATATACTGCGATTCGATGATTCTTTGCACAGTAATTTGATGCAACGTTTTCAAGACATCTTCAGAAAGAAAAAATGGCTTCGAAATAAATTTTTCCCATTGGTCGATCCAGTTCATCACATTTCTATAATTAATCACTTCCTGAATGTCTCTTTCTCGAGCAATGATGCCTGTTTTTTGCGAAATATCTTGTGGATCTTGAGAAGAATTGAAACGAATAACCTGCTCTGCTTGTGCCTGCGTTAAGTCATTTCCTTCAATTTTTGTTCCGTAATGAACCGAACGAATTCGAGCGTCATCTCTAAATTTTGCCTCCCAAGTTGGGACCAACGCCGCATTATCAATCACTTCTTTGGCTGCTTCAATTTTTGAAATATAGGTGAGTAAATTTTGCGTAATCGTGAAAGTTGGTTGATACATGTGAACTGATTCTAGCCTATTTCCGCAAAAAATGCAGGGATAGACGTGTTGGGATGACGCTGCTGTATAATAGTTTCGTGTCTGAAATTAAATCGCCTCAAAAAATCCGAGATCTTCCACTGAGTATTATTCAAAACATGATTGTTTTAAGCACGAGTGGTTTTGGCTTAGTTGTTGCTTTAGCCTGGAACCAACTGATTCAAAAACTAGTAGATACCTACATCGCCACATATTTTGGCAAAAATGGTGGACTAATCTCTCTTTTTATCTATGCCGTGGTGGTGACACTCATTGCCATTCTCGTCATCATGCAATTGAGTGAACTTCAACGCAAAATCGAGCCCCCAGCATGAGATGTCTGTAGCTCATTCCAAATTGTTTTTGGGATTTGATTGACTAAGTCCGAACTATTAAAATTTGGACCAACTTCTTTATACAGATCGTCTCCTGCTTTTTTGTTGAAGTAACTTCCCAAGACTGCCGCAGTGAAAGCAGAGTGCTTACAGTATAAAGCAGCAATGAGCCCTGCTAAAACATCACCGGTTCCCCCTTTTGTCATGCCAGCATTACCACCTTCAATGAGCTCGAGCTCTTCTTGTACATGTAGTGTGTGATGACCTCTCTCAAGACGAACTGGGTCTTGGCGTGCGATCACATCTACAATGCCTTTTCGAACAATCGTGGCACCTTGAATTTCCAACGACAGTAATAAATATTCATCATTCAAACCATTTAACGTCCACCCTACCTCAGATTTGCGATTGAGAACTTTTCTTTTGTATTTTTGTAGATCCTGTTGCAACATTTCCTCTACGCGTTCTTTCAAGTTTAAAAATTCTTGCCGATGCGGTGTAATAATGCAGTTTTTATTCAACAATGAGACATCAATCATCTGCAGTGCTCCAGCATCGATCACCCATTTTTTTTCAGGGTACTTTTTAAGTAAAGCATCAACCAGTTCCTTCGTATCACGTTCTCTCGTCATCCCAGGGCCAATTAACACGCAATCGGCTTCTTTCAAGTATGATTCCAAGTCGTCTCGGTCGATCACGATTCCGTTCCAGAATTTTCCCTTGGCTTCTTGAACAAGTTGATTATTTGAAGGAATTGATGAGTAGAAAACCATATCCACAAATTTTGAAGCAATGTCCAAACTCCATCTGCTTGCAGCATGAAACAAATCTGACCCACCGATAATCAGCAGTTTGCCGTTCTGACCTTTGTGTGAATTTGGTTCAGGCAAGATAAAGTCTGTGAGGTATCTTTTGATTTCTAGAGAAGGGAAGTTTGGCATGAATTATAGTCTTATGATATCTACTTCAGCCACATATGCTTTAATTTCGTCCACGACTCTTTCCTCTGTGGTGGTCACGATTGCCTGGCCATGTTGTAAAAGAGATAAGACATCATGTCGATGACCCTTATCCAGTTCTGACAGTATATCATCTAACAGAAGAACTGGAATTTGCTGGGTTTGTTCTTTGAGAAAGGAAAGCTCGCACACTTTCAGCCACAGGACCGCCAAGCGTTGCTGACCTCTTGAGCCATAGTGAGCGATGTTCCGCATTGTACTATCAAAAAGTAACTGAACTGAAAAGTCATCTTTGTGTGGTCCAATCAGAGTGTGTCCCGCGGCAACTTCTGCAACTTCATACTGTGTCAAGCGCGCTTCACTAATCACCGAAGGTTCATAGGCAAGTTCAAAGGAAACTGGAAATGAAACTGACATAAATGTGGCAAAAAAATTTATCCTTTTATCTTGCACTATTTTTCCATGTTTGAGCAATAAATTTGTCCAGTAACTCAACACAGTCCTCGACGCGAAACCTTCGCGGACTTGCTGAAGCAGTTTGTTTCGTCTTTTCAAGCCATCTTCATACGTTTTAAGTGACGACGCGTATTCACGATCCGTGATTGCTAGAACTGTATCAATGAACTCTCTACGCCTACTGGGAGAACCCTCTACCAACCTCATGTCTTCTGGCCGAAAGGCAACCGTAAAAAAATGACCAACAAAATCTTTCTTACGACGATTGACTCCGTTCACTGCATAGATTCTAGTTTGCACTTTCTTACCTCCTAACAAACCTCGGGTCAGTGTCAAATCTAGATCCACTTCTTCTTCTTTTCGTTCATCTTCCGTATTTTTTTGATAGAGAACTTTCCCTTTAACGCGAGCTATTTCTTGATCAAACTGAATCATCTCTTCCACTTTTTCGGCCCGAAGACTTTCACCAGTTGAAAGTGCGGTGATCGCTTCAATAATTGATGTTTTCCCTTGAGCATTCTCACCCACAATCACTGTAGTTTGTTGAGGAAATAGAAAACTTTTTTGCTGATAATTGCGGAAGTACTGCAGGGAAATTCCAACGAGTTTCATAGGATTCTTTTCAATGATTACTTTCGTTCAATATTGAATAAGCCACTTTTTAACGAGATACGGCCAGGAGCGCGTAAATTAAACACTTTATAAAAGTCTTTGCCGTTGATGGTGACCGATCCATTATTTGTATCAAACGTCACATTTGCAGTCACTCCGTTTGTGCCATAGCTCACAGACACATTTCTGACTTGGGAGTACCCATCCCCACCAACTTTATCTCGAAGCTCATTGATTGAGTATGGGTTCCCACCCCAGCAAGAGCCGATCGGAGCCACTCGATCATCACTTTGACTGCGCTTCACTAGAACTACCCATGCATTTAAGATATCTGCCATTTCTTCCGAAGTAAGCCAGGGATGACTTTTACCACAACTATCCCCTGAACGAGTTTTATACCACCCTTTATAAAACCAAGGACTTCCAGCAATTTTTTCGTAGGCATCACTGGTCCAACCCTCACGACCCCTTTTTGTATCCCAAATTGTCGGAGTTGAGTACCCATTGGCAGTATATGACTCCTGATATCCCCCCGATGTAGAAGCGTACTTCGCCCAAAATGGTTTGCCGCCAGTTTGCACAATCCAGCCCTTTGTTGCGTTTACCGCCTCATCCCACTTTCCCCCTTTATTCTCTGACTTATAGACTTGGCAACTTTCAGTCGCACAAATAAAACCATTGGCATCCATGCTGGCAAGTGCGTATGAACGTGCCGCAACTGCTTGCGCTTTGAGTGCCTCCATTCCGCCTTGATCTCCCCAAGATCCTGGCATTTCATAGATTCGCTTTGCGTATGTTTCCAAATCAACATTTGAGCAACTGCCTTTGCTCCCACCCACACAGATATTACGATTCGTGTCAAAGTCTTTCTTGATCTCAATTCCACTGCCGTAGTACGCCTTCAAAATATCATCAGCCGACTGACCACTTTTGGCTCGACCAAAAGCTCCATATTGACTCATACCTTGAAAATGAGGTGCGCCAAAAGAAAAAGCGGCAAATGCTGGTGAAAATCCAGGATTATATCTAGGTTGACTTGCAACGTCATCAGCCAGCGGCACATCACCCACCGCCGTTTGGAAAGTGCCTGATTTCTCAGCTAAAATTGACTGCTGCCTGGAACTGAGAGCGGCAATTTGACCAGCGAGTTGCCGCTGGTATGCCTTCGCCCCTTGAATCTGTGTTTTGAAAAAAGCTGCTTGCTTATCTAGATCAACTGTTAAACTTGCCAGCTTTTTTTGTCGCTCTAGTAAATCTATTTTTTGTTTTTGTAAGTTTTGGATTTGTTGACCAGTTTGACGAATTATCAAATTGTCTTGATTTTCGGCCGCTGCTCGATACTGAAGATCTCGAGTAATATCTACGGCATTTGCGCTGTTCATGAAAATCAACAATGGTGAGTTGAATGCTTTGCGCTTGTATCGCTCAGCAACTCGAAAAGAAAAAATTTGATATTGACTGCTTAAGTTTTTTTCGCTCTGGTCGATATTTTTGGCAATTTGTGTCGTTTGGAGCTGTGCTGCTTTGACGTCGTTCTGAAGTTTATTGATCCGATTTTGCAAGTCAGTCACCGCACTCTCTAAAGGAGTCGTAGCAGCGGCCGATAGATCCAACATGCGCTGGAGATCATTTTTTTGCTTTTCAATCTCGTCAATCTCGTCTGCACGTATCGTAAATAGAGGAATACGAGGCGCAGTAATGCCGATCACAATAAAAAGTGTGACGAGCAGAAGCAACGATTTTCTCTTTAACATCTCTGCTCATTTTAAGACAAAATCGATCCCTGAACTAGGGTAGAACACCACCTCACTTAAATACTTCTTTATTCCTCACATAGATGGTAAAATTCCTACATGCTCAAAATAAAGAAGCGTATGCTCCAAGCATTAGCGTTGTTTTTTTCAATGTTCTTTATCATTGCGCCTCTATTTCAAAATTTCCAAGTGTATGCGAATCCAGTCTGTGGTGATCAAACTACAGCCGGGAATCCCACTTTTTGCTCCATCGGAATCAAGTCAGAACCACGGGTAAATTTTCCTTGTCCGTTTCCTTCTGCTTGCTATGAAGGCAACAATCCAGCTCCTGCAGAATGTTCTTGGAGTGTCAGTGCTGACGGAAGACCAACATACTGTTGGTCCTTTACAGAAACTGATTCTGCGGCGCCCTTGATTAATAACAGCACCTTAAACTTCCGATGCGAGAATAGAGGCTCGACCACTGATTGCGGCGGAATTCTTGCTCAAATGGGAATTCAATTAGGTGGAACAGCTATTAACAATCAAGAAGTTAATCCAAATACGCTTCCTGGAGGAATACAGATTGGAGTTGGTGGAAATCCAAATTTGCGTTATCGCTGTGTCTCGATGGATTACAACCAGTCAACTATTGCTCAATTTATGAGAGGTCAGGCGGCACGATCGTGTCAACAAGCGGCTTTAGGTGCCATGGGTACGATTGGAACTGCTGGACTAATCATCAGTGGTGGTCAACTTTTGGCAGCTGGTACTGGAGCAATTAGCGCTTTAACTGGCACAGTCATTATTTCTGCCGCAACTATTCCAGGGCTAGCTGTTGGAGGCGCTGAAGTCATTGGTTTACGCAACTGCTTAGCCGCACTCAATGCTCCACTTCTTGATTGGTCGGGAGAGGTAAAAGCTCCAGGAGGAGCCTTAGCTTGTTCTGCCAGAACCACCTTAACCTTAAATTCTAGTTTTAATGTGACGGCAAATAGTACTAGTAGTGCTGGGATTGCGACTAGTCCATTTAGTTTGTGTAATCAAATTCCTGATCCAAGCCTGAAGAGCCAGTGTGTGGCTTGCGGCAGTAGAGATGGTGGTGATGAGGCGTACCCCAAAGCTCTCTGGACAGCCGTCGGTTGTATTCCTACAACGAGCACTGGAATTGTTGGCGCTGTCATGAAGCTAGGTTTGGGAATTGCCGGGACAGCCGCGCTCTTGATGTTCTTGGCTGGTAGCTTCATGCTTAGCACTTCGCAAGCCGATACCAAACGAGTCGGTGAGGCCAAAGAACTCCTTACTTCAGCCGTTATTGGCCTCCTCTTTATTATTTTTTCAGTCACTCTGTTACAATTTATTGGAGTCACCATCTTCCGTATTCCTGGATTTGGTCCTTAAGCGGAGTAGTCATTATGATTCATTCACTCATCGCTGCGGTCACCCCAGGTCCAAATTTTGATCAGTTTAATCCCCTCATCATTGACAACTCACCCAAAGCAGCTCAATTTGCTACTCCAGGTGGAATAATCACTGAGGTTCTCGCTTATGCCTTTCCAATTGCAGGAATGATTTTATTTGTGATGATTTTATGGGCTGGATTTGAGATGTTGGCTGGAGCAACTTCATCAAAGAGTAAAGAGGCGGGTCAGCAGCGAATTACTGCTGCCGTAATCGGCTTTATGCTCTTGTTTGTTTCCTACTGGTTGACGAGACTGGTTGGACTCGTATTTGGCATCCAAATTTTTACGTATTAATCAATTCAACTGTTGTCGTCACTTTCCAAAGTTTCGCCGTCTCTTCGCAAAGTCTTCTAGGGCAATATCGAGCTCAGTTGGAGAAAAATCCGGCATTAAGATCTTTGTGAAATACAACTCTGAGTAAACGGCCTGCCATGGCATAAAACCAGACATGCGTTGTTCTCCACCTGTCCTGATAATAAAATCTATGTCGGGTACTCCACCTGTGTCCAAAAGTTGACTGAACTCTGCTTCCTGGATAGTCGCCACTTTTTCTGGATCAATAGAGTGAATTGCTCTCATCACTTCATCTCTGCCGCCGTAATTGAGAGCAAAGATAACCGTGATTTTAGTATTGTTTTTGGAAATATCTTGCCAGCGCTCAACTTCTTTTTGGATGTCTGAAGGAAAACATGCAATATTCCCAATTGCTTGAATTTTGATCCCTTTATCGTGAAGGAGCTGACAATTTTTTTGAAACGCACTACGGAAAATATTCATTAAACCGTTGACTTCCATTTCATCTCTTTTCCAGTTTTCAGTGCTAAATGCCCAAAAAGTCAAATAACCCACCTTCAACTCGATACATCTATCAACCAGTGGCTCAATCACTTTTTCTGCGACAAAGTCATGTCCTTGTAGGACAGCTAGCTTATGCAACTTTGCCCAACGCCGATTCCCATCCATAATAATTCCAACATGTTTTGGCAAATGAGTCAGATCAATCATAAATGACTGTACCCAAAATCTCTTCATTTGTGAGAGCTTTATAAAGCCTGTCTGGAACGAGTCCGGAAATAATTCGTGATTGAATTCCCAGTTGAGCCAATTTGAGCGACTCTTCAATTTTTAGACCCATACCTCCAGTCACGTCAAACCCCTTTGTGGCCGTTAGCGCATGCTGGAGATCTGGCCAAATTTGGGTACTAATATGAGACACAACGCTGTGTTTTGTATCGTAAAATCCCTCAACTTCTGTGACATGGATGATTTGCTTGATTTGCCAGCCACGTTTGACCAAGTGTTGGGCAAGAAAAGAGAGCACTTCTTCTGTAGACCAGACCGTGCATCCTTTTACCTCATCTACTAGGACATCTCCATACGTAACGGGAAGCAATTTTTTATTCAAATACTCTTCACAAATCTCTCCGCAAAACGTTTTTGCTTGGTGATTGCTCGCTAGAATGCTACTTGATGGGGCGACTGAAAATGCGGGTGTCTCAACAGCCAAAAACTGTCCTACAACAATCCGGTTCAGTTGAGCTGCCACATCTTGAACTTTGGCCATACCAAAAACACTCTCCTTGTTTATGAAGCCCTCGATCGTTTTATATTGAGTTGCTGGATAGTGAGCAAAGCTTCCTGCGCCATGCCCCACGATCAGTAGGTCATCAGGATTGGCTATACGTGCTTGGGCAACTTCCTTCACTAGTCGACTCAAAACTTCTGGTCTCAGAGTCATCGGCTTTTCCTTATCGGTAATAATGGCTCCGCCAAGTTTTATCAAAGTAATAGAAGGTTTTGACATATCGTAGTAGTAATAGTCGTAAAATAGAGGCAAAATCACGCATTTCACAACACATGATCTGTTGAGAGACTTTTGAGTCTTTTTTTTTATAACCCCCCCCCAATTTAGTCACTCAGAACCCAATCTCAGAAATTACTGACGAATGACGGAATATTCAGTACTTTTTTAATGAAAGTAATTGTGCAATCACTCTAATTTTTTCCCATCACAAATGAAAATCGAATAAACAAATAGAGTAAGAAGATTTGCCAATATAAGCAGAAGAATGACACCCAGTCAGCCAAGAAGACCACACCAGTGCATCCCCAAAAACCAGAAGAGCTGCATGAAAAGAAAAGCCGTACTAGTGGAATCACCCCAAACCGCCATAAAAGAATCAATACTCCCAAAGTGAGACTTGGAAAGAGGGTCATCCAAGAAAAGATTTTCTCTTGCTGCAAACTTTGCATGGTTTGGTATGGATGAAGCAATAGGCCTTGGCCAATTTCACCAACTGCATAAATCAGGGAAGTAAAAAAGTGTTTGGTAGTCATAAACGAATTAGCAGTGCTGAAATTCCAGATAGGACAAGGAGCGCTTGCCATGGATATCTACCTATGAAAGAAGTAAGGGGATCAAGCTGCTTGGGCAACCAGCGAACTTGGTTTAAGGGCGCTTGAAGACTTGCCTGGCGCTGAAGCTCAATTAGAAACTGTTTTTGCGACTTCATGCTGCCTCTGCTCCATATAAGACTTTGAACTCATCTCTAGCTCTAAACAGGGTTGACTCAACAGATTTGACTGATTTACCAGTTTCAGTTGCAATTTGCGCTACCTTTTTCCGATCCAAGTACTTCATCAATAAAATTTCTCGATGTTCTTGACTCATTACTTCTAAAACAGTAAGCACTTTTTGGGAAATTTCTTCAGCACGCTGAACGGGTTGGGTGGGCAAGAAGTCGGGTAAAGGTAGTGCTAAAATACATTTTTTAGCATATCTTTTTCGATAATAATCCGCCACTTCATGTTGAGCTACATGCATCATCCAAGTCCATATACTCGATTCACCTCGAAAAAGAGGAAGCGCTTTTAAACAACTTAAAAAAACATCCTGTGTGAGTTCTTCTGCGTCTGCAGTGGTTGAGACTTTTTTTAAGATAAATCGATAGACCTTGTGATGAAACAGCTCATACCACTCACGGACTGCTCTTGGGGAGGCTTGTTTCAACTGCTGGACGAAGAGCTTTTCTAGCATATCTATAGTTTACCATCATCCAACCCCTAGACCAGTCTGGTTGTCTAGGAGTATAATACTCTGATGAGGAAACTGAAACTTCCTACCACCTTACTTTCCTTCTTAACACTCTTTCTGTTTGTTTTGTTTGTAACAGCCACCAAAGTAGACGCAGCTCAATGCTTCAATGGAGTAAATTTAAATCTTGGAGACTGTCTTCTTCTTGGCACAGGTGGCCAAAGCGTTGCAGATGTGTATAGAAAGCCGGCGGACTTGATCAATTTAGTGGTCAACAATATTTTTGTGGCTGGTGGCGTCATTCTGCTCGCAATGGTCATTTATGCGGGATTTCAATTTATTGGAGGAGAAAAAAAAGGCGCAGAGCAAGCGAAATCAGTGTTGAGCACTGCTCTGCTCGGATTTGGGATTATGTTCATCTCTTTTTGGGTGCTTAGAATTGTTCGTCTTATAACAGGAGCAGATATCCTATTTTAAATGGTGTAAAATAACATTATGTTCTTTTCTTTATTAGCAGTAGCAGCAGACGTTTTTGGGACAGTTGCACCTCCACCAGGGGTTTGGCAGTATGATGCCGCATCACCTTCCAAGTTTGGACTGATTCTCTTTTTATCCAACATGATTCGACTCGCCGCATTATTTGCTGGTTTATGGGTGTTTGCAAATTTAATTTTAGCTGGACTCATGTACGTTACTGGCGCAGGTGAATCTGGCATGCCAGATAAAGTGAAGGATAAAGTCCTTCATAGTGTGATTGGTCTAGCGATTATCGTGTTATCAGTCTTAGTTATTGCGCTAATTAGTCTTCTTTTCTTTGGAGATCCAGGATATATACTCAATCCAACTATCACAGGACCTGGACCATAATGTCATCAACTCTCTTAGCAGTTACAACTAATTTAGGTACTTTTAATCCTCCATCTGCTATTGTCGCCCCTTCCGACTTAACGAGCAAAGCCGCGGTTACAAGTAAGTTGGAGTCTGTCATATCTCAATTTTTAGGGGTTGTAACCGTGGTGGCTGGAATCTTTTTGATTTTTTACTTCGTGACGGGTGCTTTAAACTGGATCACTGCGGCCGGAGATACTGGTAAAATTGAAAAGGCAAGAAGCGCAATGATTCAATCTGTATCTGGTATGGTCTTGGTAGTAGCCGCATACGGTGTCATTGGCATTATTGGCAACTTCCTTGGCATTAGTATTTTAAATCCAGCTCAAGCGCTGATGAGTATCATTCCCTAAATATCTATGAAACATCAATTTTTAAAAACTAGCGGAGTGATCACATCTTTTTTTGGACTTATTTCAATTTTTCCTAGCCAAATTTTGGCTGTGGGTATTACAAATCCAGCAATTGGCAATCTTGGAAACAGTGCAGTAAGAGCTGAAAATGGAAGTATTTTCACTGGTTACTTTGTCACCATTTGGCGTTCAATCATTTTTATTGGCATATTGGGACTTTTATTCAACTTACTCAGTGGAGGTTTGGACTGGATTTTTGCAGGTGGAGATAGTGGTAAAATTCAAAAAGGAAGAGATAAAATGGTACAGTCCGTGATTGGTGCGATAGTCCTCGCTGCTACATTCATCATTATTTCTTACGTTAGTGAGTTGCTCTTCAACTTTGATCTGCTCAACATCACAATACCTACCATTTAATCTAAAATATGACTTTTTTTGCACAAACCCTTAATTTTAGATCTGAAGCAACTGCCCAAGACATTCCTTACGCTACCTCGACTATTGGAGGTGCGATCGGTGGCATCTTAGCTGCGGTCATGGCAATTGGAGTACTAGCAGCCTTTCTTTTAATTGTGACAGCCGCTATTGAGTGGATTATTTCAGGTGGTGAAAAAAGCAAAATAGAAGCTGCTCGGAATAAAATTACGGGTTCAATTATTGGCTTGGTCATTTTAGCTTCCGTTTTTGTGATCATTATCATTGTTCAAAACTTTTTAAAGATTGAGGTCTTCACTTTTCCAAACTCCTCTCCTAAAACTGGGAATTTTATTTAAGTCTCGAGTGGGCTTGACAGTTGCTAGAGGACTACTATAATTGAACTACAGTAATTCAAAAAGGAGCCATTGTGCACATTTCAGCAAGTATTCAACGAAAAATTGGGGTAGCCACTGCAACTGCAGGAGCTCTATTGGCTAACGCTTCACCAGCGTTTGCTTCCACCATTAACTTAACACCTCCATCAGGTGTAGGCTTCTTTACCAGCGGTCAAGACTTAATCACCAGACTTCTTAACATCGTTATGGTCATTGGTGTTTTATTAGTTTTTTCATATTTAGTTCTCGGTGGTATTGAGTACATCACTTCTGGTGGGGAAAAAGGCAAAACAGAAGCTGCCAGAAACAAAATTACCTCAGCGGTCATTGGTTTAATTATTTTAGCTGCTTCATTCGCAATTTTAACTATCGCTTTGAAGTTTTTGGGTACAGACACTGGAGCTGTTTTCAACACGTTCTAAATTTTTTATTGAACATTCAACCCCCGAGCAAGCTCGGGGGTTTTTGTTTCTTGGACATTTCTGCTATACTTCCAATTGCCACACATCTATGAAATCTACCTTATTTGTTCTTTTTTTCACTGTTATCTCGTTTCTCTCTTTCACATATCTCGTCCAACCAGTTTCTGCAGCTGGTGATATGCAGATTTCTACTCAATCAGACGTGATGTACTTAACCACCACCACAACTGGGACAAACTCTGGAACTATACTCGTTTCTACTTTATCAGGAACTCAGGTTCCTTTTTTTGGAGGATCAGTCAGGCTACCTCCTGGTTTTTTCCTGAGCGCAGATGATCTCTCCACTCGCTTGCTACGGGTGATTATGATTGTGGCAGTAATCTTGGTTTTTGTGTATTTAATTTGGGGTGGCTTTCAATACATCACTTCTGGTGGGGAAAAAGGCAAAACAGAAGCTGCCAGAAACAAAATTGTTGCCGCAATTGTCGGTTTAATCATTCTTGCCTCATCCTACGCTATCTTGACCATTGCCCTACAATTTATTGGTTTTCAAGACATGAATGGATTTCTTAAAATACTCCCCCCCTCACCTGCTCCTACCCCAAACGTTACGCCTACTCCTAATTCGCCTTTACAACTGTTGATAAGATAGGATCTAATGAAAAAATTAACAAAAAAAATCTCCACTATTCTGCTTCCACTTATTTCACTCATGTACGCGCCTGCAGTCCAAGCCCAAACGATGGATTGGACGGGAATTTGTGTCGGTGGAAACATGGGTGCTGGAGGAGGCATCGTGGTCGATGCAAGTGATGTGGCTACGATTCAGGGTTTTCGGTGTTTGATTGGCAATGTGTTGATGATTTTTATGACTGGACTAGGCTTAATTGGATTTGTGATGTTTATTGTTGGCTCATTTAGCTACATGCTTTCAGGTGGCAACGCCAAAGGTACTGAAACAGCCAAAAACACAATGACGTACTCTGTGATTGGATTAGTCGTGGCGTTATCTTCGTTCATCATTTTGAACTTAATTTCTGCATTTACGGGTGTAAGCAGCATTCTAAATTTTAGACTGAGAATCTAATTTTCCAAAACATTCTCTTCGCTACTCGCGATATAATATGAAACATGTTGTTCTTTCGCCAGAGGCGTTCTGTTTTTTTGAGTTTACTCTGCTTATTGGCAGTCCTTCTTGTAGCAAAATTCTCTTCTCCTTTATTTTTAAAAGCACAATCTAGTCCATCTGCTCTAGCCGCACTCACAAGCGCTGACACCGGTGGAGATAATGTTGGATCACATGTTGGCGAAGGAGACAGTATTGCGCAAGTAAACATCATAAACAACGTCATTGCTGCCAACGGTGGAGGCCCAGGCTTCCCGGTCACAATATTGATGTATACAAACAGCTCGCCAGCTGATGTCCAAAAAGTGGCAGAAGCAATTAAAAAGAACAGCTTCTTCCCTATTGTCCGTATTGATCAGACGTGCACCGCCACTGCCGCCGAATCAATAAGAATGGTAGGACTGGTAAGGCAATACTTCGGGCCAGATACCATCATCGCATTTGGTAATGAAATTAACAACAAAGATATTGAGTGTAAAAACTGGGCAGTATACCAACAGAACTATCAAGCTGTCAAAGGAGCTAATATCTTACCCTCGGCAATCGATTTCTACATGGGAAACCCGGCATATACCTATGACAAACTTCCTGCCAGTTTGTGGAGTTTGATCACCAGCTCTGGTATCCGGGCAGCAAATGCGTATGGGTGCATCGGCGCCACTGCAGCTACTTGCGACGATGCGGCGATGGGGACGTACAAAACCGGTTTGACTGGGACTCAGGGTAAGCAACTTTACGTCACGGAGTTTAGTCTCTCTCCAGGAAATCGAGACGCCAGTTCACCAGATTCGGACTTAGCCAAAGTCATCTCCTTTATTAAAAAGTACGCTCCCCAAGTTCCTGCCCAAAAAATCACACCGTTGATTAGAAATGTGTGTAATAAAGATGGCGAGTGGCTGATTTACGTCAAAGGCCAAGTTTTTACAAAGTCCGGTAGAAATGTCACTAAAAGTTGTGCCAATATTGCAGCTGCATCTTACGAATTCAACATTCAGCGGGAATCAAGTCAAGGGGTGGTCAACAATTTTTATGATGAGTACTCAGTAGCTTGTTTGCCAAAAGAGCAGTATGGGGTGGGTTTTGAAAATATCGAGAAGTGTGGGAAACCAGGAGTTTCTTGTCCTGCTGATTGGAAGAGCTGGAACATCCCTGGCAAGTTAAAATTTTCGGCGGAAGGAAAAGTATACGGTCTGTTTAGAAACGAAGCTGCAGTTGCATCCCGCAGAGGGACTGATGTCGCACCAACTAGAGTTGAATCGGTGGAAGGCTTTATTTCCACACCCAACCAAAATCAATCTTCCTCAGTTCCAACTACCAGCGCTGCCGATAAGAGTGACGTTTCAATACAACAAGCCCCCATTTACACCCTAACAACCATGGAACAGCAGTGTACGTTTGTGGTCAATAAGCTCAAGGCAGTTCGCAACCTCTGTTCATCAGAAAACCGAGTAGATACATATAGCATCGCTGGGAAGGTGTCTCCCACTTCAAGTAGCGAAGAGTGTGGATTAAACACCAATATCCCAGGGACAAGCACAAAGTATGACCAAGAAGGTATGCTCGGCACTTTTCAAGGTAAAAACATGAGCTGCGAAGCTTTGATTCGCTCAACAGATCCTGCAGATCAGCAGTTCTTAACCGATCTACTAAAAGTGAACGTAGCTCTTGATACAGCCTACCGCCCCGCCTTTATTGTGGCTGTTACTACTTTTGATGACCCTGCGAGCACGAGCAATGTCACTACTCACGCCACAGATGACTCCGGAGCTTCTCCTCTCGTTTCTGGCAAGTTCCAGGTTGTTGATTATCTAGAAGTGAGAGTTCCTGCTATCGCCACCGACTTCCTCCCACCAGAAAGCACCGCGCAGAGCTCCAGCCTCATTAATCCAGAAAGAAATAACTACCGCGACCCCATACAGTTGACTGCGGACGCACTCAGAACGACTGATAGTCAGGACGCCGCGGTTGAACAAGAGATTGCTGACCGAGCTCAACTGAGAGCATTTGAGAGTCGTGGAACTATTTCTGGTCCAATTATTGGTAATAACGGAAGCATGCCGTTCTTCTGTAAAGTGAACGGGAAGCTTGTCCCGAACTGCAACGTGCCTACAAAAAGTGGTGCAGAATACCAAGATCAAGTGCCGCCAGCGTTAATTAAATTCCTAAATGCTAGTGCCAGCGTAGATACCCGAGGCGCTTGGGATCAGCTCCCTTGTGAGGCGAGTGAGGTGGACATCTATGGACCCGCTAATAAGAAGCAGATTGCAGAACAAGGTCAGTCTATTACAGCAAAGTTGAATGCCCAAAAAATTGGTCCGTATGAAAAGAGCTCTAGCATTTCGGCAAATATTACAGCCAAAGTGATTGATGTCACCAAAGGCGGCAACATTCAAACATATACCCAGCTCTACTTTGTCACTCCGCAACGCTATCAACTTCAATATGCTCAAACTAGCTTCCTTTCATTCATGACTTTGGCGCAACAAAGTGGCTTTAAAGTAGATGGTGATGTCGATCAAGTTGTTCAGGATGTGTTCAATCCATCCAAGTTTAGTCCTTTGCTCAAGACTGAGCTTGGCAAGAACCTATCTGGTCAAGTAACCAAAACTGGTGGCTTTGAGTTCTTGGGAACCACCACTATTTCACCTCCTATTACTGCACCCGTAACTACTCCAGTTGGCATAACTGGACCTACAACGCCAATCGTTGTACCAAATATCAAGAGATTTGATTTGGTGGGACTTCTAAAAGACACAAGTGAGGATCCCAAAAAACACAGTGTGTTCTGGCGAGTGGCTGGTCAAGTTGCCAGTCTTCCCACCCGGATGATGACACTCTTAACTACTGCTCCAGGCAGTCCAGTCAATGAATACACAAGGGGTTGTGAAGGGAACTTCGCCACAGATAATTGGTTTAGCGGCAACTGTCTCAAAGCTAAAGATGTTGTCTCGACGCCAATTGTGGATACTGTAGGTAACGTTTGTATCGAGACAAAAATTGATGATCCCGCGGTATTGGCAGATTATGCAAGTAAGCTAGCTGGATACTTATCTCTACCCACCACTCGCAGCCTATGGACCGCTTACTACTCTGGCTACTTACCCAATGCCTCAGTGTACTTGTTTAGCGTCAATGATGCCAAATGCGATGCTTCTCAGCCATGTTATCAGAAAGTACTTGATGCAGCGGTCGCCAATAAGATCAACCCGTACCTTGCGATTGCGATTGCGCTAAACGAAACCGGTGGTTTTAAAAGCAATCAAGCTGACGCTTCTGGACCTCACTTTGGCTGCGGCGTAAATCCAGATCCAAATGGAGCAACGATTGGTTCTGGAAGTATCTCATCAAAGCTCCAGTGTATGGTTGGCGCTTTCAATACCTACGCGAGTCAAGGATTAGATGCCAACGCCAGTTTATCTCGGTATGGGTATGCCAATGGTGCCAGGAATGCAAACTTAACCAAGATCATTGGAATGATTAGCAACAACTCGTACAAAGGGGTGACTTGCCCTTAAAAGAGGCTTTTTTTTTAGACTCGAGCACCCTCTGAAGATGGCTGGAAATCGAGAGAAGTCTTCTTGGACTCTGTTTTTTTCACCTCTCCTTTGGTTATTTTTTCCACTGGATGCGCTAGATTCGCTGCGGTTAGACCTGTTTTTTTTCGAGTGACTCGCCTGCCGCCAGCTCTGAGTAACTTGGAAATGATTTCAAAGGTGTCCGCTGTAGTCGCTAAAGACTGAAGACGATCGGTTGCTGTTTCTATACCCAAAATTAAGTTTGTGGCAATATCACCACTCATCTCCACTCTCAACTCTTGAAGAAGATACGCCATCACCTCCGAGGTAGATGCGGCTCCCGCAGTATTGACTTTTATAGATCCAAAAGGCGTCTCGTAGGTATTTATACTGACAATAGTGACGTCCTCATAAAGTGACTCAAAGCCGCTATACAAACCGCCCAAAGAATCTAAGTTGGGAACACCAATTAAAAACATCAAATCAGCTTCTGCTCCGGTATAAGAAAACCCCACCGTGTTGGCAACCAACGGTTTGGCGCCCCTCCTAGGCTGAATAACAAGTCGGAACTTCTTGGCTTCGTCATCAATGTTGTAGCTGACTTTATCCACCATGTCTTCTTGGTAGTCAAACGAGATCTCTAAGTTTTTATTTCCCAACTCCGCAGATGTGTGATCAATGCCATCGATCACGTCAAACTCTCGGCCTGGCTTCAATGGACTGAGCAAGGAACTATTTTTCCCCAACGTCTGCAAACCCCGATGTAAGGCTACCGCCGAACTTACTTGATCGAGATTCGCCTCGCTTGAGTATAAAACAAGAATTGTTTTGGCTTCAGCGGTGACGTGCTGAATCATTTGAACTTGGTCTGGAGTGAGCATATGAATGTGGTCTACTATAACCAACTCTATCTCTCTATTTCAAGGGGGAAGCGATACGTATTTGTTTTGTCAGTGAGTGAAAGGACGAAAAATTACTCCTTTGACCAGACAGAAAATAAAAGGTAGAATACTTCTGCTATGGTAAAGAAATTTTTCTCTCTTCTCCTCCTGACAATTTCTTGTTTTTTCCTTTTTTCTGGAACTGTGGCTGCGGCGGATGGAGATGCTTGTCAATTTTATAGTGGGAGCGCTCTGGCAGCAGGCAAGATTTGTCGAGGGGTATGTATTGCCGCTACCGCAAACTGTAGTGCAGTTGGAAATGGCTCAGTTTATTCTCAGGTGCAGAAGAAGTGGCCCGTTAAAGCAATGGTTGAGGTGCAAAAAGGAATTGACAGTAACTTAAATAAACCAAATGTTTACGGAACCTCCAACAATATCTTCGTCAGCACCCTCACCAGCCTAGCTGGGGTTGCGATTGGTCCCAAAGGGGATGCAAATTCACTCACAGGTGACTCTGGTGTCATGAGCGCAGGAAGAATGATTGGTCAGCTCTATACTCCACCAGCTACTGCTAATGAATATATCGCTGATGTTCTACAGGATGCCGGCATTGCTACTCCTGCCTACGCTCAAGGGCTTGGTTTTTCTGCCCTATCTCCTGTCTTGGAAACCTGGAAAGTATTCCGAACAGTCGCGTATTTTTTCTATGTGGTTATTTTCTTAGTCATTGGCTTTATGATTATGTTTCGGCAAAAAATTGGTAGTCAAACGGTGGTCACTGTCCAGCAGGCGCTGCCTAAGTTACTCATCTCCTTAGTTGCGGTCACCTTCTCCTATGCGATCGCCGGTTTCATGATTGAGATCATGTACTTAGCTATGTTTTTCACAGTGAATGTATTCGCTTCTAGCGCCCTTGGCGCCACCAGTATTAATGGAAACACCTTACAGTCTTTTGGTACCAACAGTAACATTTTTAACATTGCCGGTCTCATTATCAATGGAAATTCTTTGGGAAACGTGAATGAAACAGTAGGAAGTATGGTTACGTCCTCTCTCGGACTCACTGCAGGTGATCCAGGTTCAATTCTGGGTAGCATTACGGGTCTAGCTGCAGTAGTTATTTTTGCAATTGCTCTTTTATTTAGTATCTTCCGCCTCTTTTTTGAACTCTTAAAAACATACATTACCATTGTAATTATGATCGTTACCGCTCCGATTGCATTGATGCTTGGAGCTCTTCCAGGAAATAACGCGTTTGGCAGTTGGCTAAAGGGCTTATTTTTTAATCTGGCCGTCTTCCCAGCCGTGCTTGTGGTCATCATCATGGCGTTCTTACTTCAAACCAGTATCGGCAGTAGTGGTGGGTTCTTGCCTCCATATATTGGCGGTATTGGGTCGGCGGGAGCAGTGGCTCCACTCCTCGGCCTCGGAGTGCTTCTCATCATTCCAGACATTGTAGAAAAAGTGAAAAAGATGGCCCCTGCAGGACCGTTTGATGACTTGGCAAATAAAGCTGGCGCAGCAATTAAAAAAGGTTACAGTGGTGGCGAACTTATTCCTGGTCTCGGACTTTCCAATACCAGTAAATTTCCTGGCGGCGGTTTGACTGGCGAGAATATCTTGAGGAAGAGTGCGATATTAGCGGGCGGAGCGGCGGGAGCTGGGTACGGAGCGGCGGTTACTCCGCGAGGCTCTAAGCTTGCTGGCGCAATGTATAGTGGTCAAAGTGTAGTCACTGACCTTGCAAAGAGATTTAACGACAAAACCTTTTCTCCCAAAAAGCCTTGATCATATTTAATTAGACTTATCCACACTGTTGTGAAAAAATTCAACCAATAAGTTACTTTAGCTTTTGGTCTCTTTAGAAGAAGTGTCTGACGGTTTCTTGAATGGAAATTCAATGTGTTTTTGTTTATCTTCGCTTTTTGCAAATTCTGGATGTGAAACACCCGCTCTACTCATTCGCCTTAAGTTAAATGGAATTACCTCTCTATTCATGTGAGAAGGCACATATTTTTTCCTAAAGGCAGTTGATTTTATCGTCGCTTCGAACTCAGCTCTGAAGGAATGTACTGGTTCAGTACCTGGAAATTTAACAACCATAGAACCGTTTGATTCAAAATATGTAACGGCTTCTTCAACAAAAATTTTGTATTTTCGATTATAGTCATTATCAATAATTTGGCGAGGATCTCGGTCAATCTGGGAGAGCAAGTAGACGAGATAAAAGTTTACTGCAGCAGTTAGTGACCTCAAAGTCTCTCTCTTGCGGCCCGAATCTGCTGTTGTCGTAGCATAAGCCTGGGCTAGCGTTGACCCTACTTTTGAAAGCAGCTCATTAACTTGGGCTCTAAATTCGCCTGGATCAGAATCAAAAGTCAGTTTCGTTGCCCAACAGGTACTGGCTAGCGCATAAATTTCTTGGGTGGCCTCTTCTGCTTTACGGAAGTTATCCATGTTGCTATTATCAGCTCTGGTTCCCCCCGCTAATGGTACGGTTAAAAAGTCATTCAGGGTAGAAAAGCCAGCAAGTGTAGGTGGAATATCTTCATATTTTGCAGATACAACCCATTTTTTAGCATTCAACTCATGAACTGCTTTATGGCCAAATATTGTTTCAATGTAGTCCTCAAACTCTTCAATTGTTTCAGTTAAATTTCTTTTGTGTTCCCTTTTCTCTGCATCCGTCGGTGAGGTTCCACCTTGAAAAATAATGTCAGGTAACTTTATCCATCCCAGTGCCGTTGCATACCGACCACGATCTTTATTTTTTCCAACTTTATATCCAATTTGAAATGGAAGTCCCCATGGTTCAACTTTTTGACCATCTGCGTGTTTAAATGCGCTTTTATTCAAACCAAGAGCAATTGCGGCAGCTATGGTTCTTAAGTCTCTTAGAGAGGCATCATACTGAGTAGTTCTTTTTATCAGATTAACGACATCTTGTCTAAAAGTGTCCATTCCTGGTAAATTGATTGGGAAAGCGTCAACGGCTGCTTTAAATAAAGCATCTGTGGCGTATAAGTCATTAAAACAGAGCTCCACCAAAGCATCTCCATTATTCCAGTCCAAACCCGCATAAAATGGGTTGGGGGTCGTACTCGTGGATGGAGTTAACATTTTAATGTATACAGCTTTTGTCATTTTATCGATAATCTTTGTAAAAAAAGCTGTCGATCTCAATTTATCATAAAAAAGCAAACCGTCTCTACTTTTTAGTGCATCTAAAGCTATCTCTGGCCTTACAGTTAAGTGGTCTATATTGATGGAACCACCTCCACTAGCGTCAAAAATTCTAAACTCATGAATGGTTCTCATGAATGCAATCGCATCTGCGAGGTCAGCATACCCTTCTTTCTTTAATTCTTTTTCTTTTCTTTCAAATGCGGTCAAATATGAAGTTCTGTCGGTCGGTGGAAATGATTTAGTGATTAAATCATGTAAAAATCCGGCTACCCCTCCATCAATGTCAGCATCATATTTGGTTCTTGAAACCTCTGCTCCACCTGGCGCAACAGGTATCCCAGGCGGATTGGGCGCAGCCGGGGTAGCAGCCACAATCAACTTATCTAACCAGGCTAGGTATTTTTCCATGTAAACAGCAAAATCATCTATATACTTTTTATTTCCTGCATCATTCACATTCATTGAGCTCTCCATTTGTAAGAGCTGTCGCTGGTCTTCTACGTTCAGTAAGTCTCTGAAGTTGCTCAAAAAATCTCTATCATCTGGAGTAGCTCTATCTGAAGTCACATTGGGCGAAGTGACTTGAGCCATTTTTACACCAATAACTTCTGCTCGCGTAATTTTTGCATCGTGACTGCCCAAGATCATTTGAATCAGACCTTCCATATTTGCAGGAACATCTCGCACAATACTCGGTCTCAAAAATTCTCTTTTGGGATCTTTACTTCCTCCCAATTCAGTAACTCTGTGTTCATGAAGGATCTCTCGAACAATTTGCTCCAACTTATTAGCTTCCCTAAGAGCAGTATTGTCTCCATGATAGGTCTTGTAAAGATCCATGACTTGTGGCAAAATTTCGTCTTCTATTCGATCTAGTTGAGAAGGATTAAGTTTTAGGCGACCACTCTTTGTAGACACCAACTGCGCATATCCACCCAACTCCGAAATGATCTCAGTAAATTTTGCATCGTCTTTATTCAAGACAAACTTTGTAGCATCAACTTCTGCTAAAGCAGGTATTAAGTTATGTTCATTAAAATATTCTAAAAGTGGCTTTATATCTTCGATACCACTTGCATCATATGTGGTCTGGTCACTAACGGAAACTGTCAGAGCTTCAGTTTTTCCAGTTGGATCAGTAATGTTTTGGGCAGCTATATTTAAATCTATTAGGGCTTGAGTCGCGGCTTTCTTTTGAGGTTCGGCGTATTCACTTTTAGGGCTATTCACAGCACGCGAAAAACGAATTCTGGCAAAACCAAAATCAATCAGTGGTACTTTGTCTGCAAGCAGAATTCCAACACTGGAACTGATTTTTTGTTCTAAGAGATATAAAACCTGTTCTTGTAAACTGGAAACTGTTGCATCGTCATCCAAATTTGGAGTTATCGCGGCTAAAAGATATGCTCTATCTAGTAAAGTCTTAAATCCACTAATTTTAGATAAAGCACCTGAGGAATCATTGAGTGTTTCTCCATAAAAAGTGGCCAGGTCTGACCTAAGAGCTGCTATCTTGCCCGTAAATTCGAGTGCTTCGGCAGCTGTCTGAGGTGTTCTCTCAACATATGACATATAGACTTGTTTCTTTTAAATAGTATTAAGGTAGCTATTAATTACTTGAGTTAATCTGATTTCTTCCTCAGGATTATTTAAAATTCGTTTCAAAATTCTGACAACCTGATTCATTCTTGTATGCAAGAAATCCTTCGATGCATCGTTAATCTGGAGTTCAAGCATGGCCAAATCTCTATCCGTAATTGATGCCTCATCGTCCACCTTTTGTAATGATGCATTAATTTTTTCAGCTAGTGCTTGAACCCGCTCCCGAACTAAATCCGCTGCTTCTGGTGTTGCTGCTTCTGGTGTTGCTGCGTCCAATTCAGCGACTCGTGTAACAGCATTCAACTCTTCCCTTAACTGTATGTACTTCTCAACTAGGGTGAAACATTCCTGCGCAACTCTTTGATCAGTGAGAGCCAGATTGAGCATACCAGTAATTAGGGGCATTTTACCATCTAAATCTGCTGCTGTCAGCTTTTGTGTACTAGCGCTCGGATTCAAAAAAATTTGCAATTCATCTATTTGGGTCAAACTCTGTTCTGCCGCAGTTACTTGATTCAGTGTTATTCCCAGCATTGTGACAAATGCATTCACTTGAGATAGATTTGCTTCGACAGTCGTTGAATTTTGTTTGACGTCAGCCACCGTATCGATTGGAGCTGGTTGGACTGGAGGCAATGAGTCTCTGCGCCTATTTTTGAAAATTTTTTTTACGCTCACAATGAATTGTTGCATCTTTTTTTGAGAGGGTGATGTATCTTCTGAAGCACCCTCGACAAGATCAATTCCCAGAATTCTGGCTAGCGTGAGTATATTTATATTATTAGGATTGATTCTGAACACTTCTCTAATGGCCTCTTCTTGTTTTTCTCTTTCATCATCATATAAACGGGCCAGCTGCTCCCATGCAGCTTCACAATCTGGCTGAGAGTCAACCAGTTTTTCAAGCACCGTTTTGGCTTTATTCAGATCTTTTGCCGTAATTGCAATTTTCGCTTCATCAAATGCAATTTTTGCTTGTGTAAATAAAGCCGATGCAGGTAGCTGTGGCTCGGAAATAAGAATTCCTGCTTCCTGCAATTGATCCAATATTTTCTGTGCTTTTACACCATCAGTATTTGATTGGGCGGCAACTTTTTTTAGTGAACGAAGGTAGTTAGACCTTTGACCCGCATCTCGAGTTATCAAGATAAGTTCAGCCATTGAGTCAAAGTTGTTTGGCTTTTTAGCATTGATCTCGATTTCAGTCAAAAGAGATTTCAATTTTAACTCTAACCCATCAACTTCTAGGCTTGGAGAATGCTGATAAGACAGAGCAGCGACCAGTTTTCTTAGGGCAATCCAACGCTGTTCTAAGCTGTTACTTGTCTCAAGTAAGCTGAAAGCGTCTTTAATCTGCTCGAGCGGTGGTATTTTAACCGTCTCTTTTCTAAAAGCAGAATCCACTCTAAAGTGGTTGGTTGTCCCAACTTTTTGCAATCTTCCCACAATAGCAGCCTTAACAAGTTCAAGCTCTGCCTTTTTTTTATTTGCTAGTTCATTTGCGAAATTTTGAATAGTCTGCCCATTTATTGACTCGCTCTCAACGATAACAACACCTGCGAGCTCTCGCAGAGCAGCCTCGACTCGCTGCAACACTTTCTGCAACTCCAAATCATCTAGTCCGTGACCCAAATCTGGAACTTCAATTTGTAAAATATCCACTAATTTACTAGTAAGTTCTGTCAATTCAAGAGGTTTTATTTCTTCTCTTGAAATAGGTGTAGGTATCGTTTGTTCAGCTAAGGACATATTTCTTTCATCTGATTCAGAGCAAAACTACCGCAACTTTTCTCAACAGAAAAATTCGCAGCTCTCATTCATCATTATTATACGATCAATTAGAAAGAAGCTACAAGCAGAAAGGTCAAGAAAACTCCTCAGGTCTATGGTCGTGAAACATCTGTGAATTTACCTGAAAATTCTTTAAAAGCTGTTGACTTATCGGGGTGTCCTATTGCAATCAAATTCAAAATTACTCTTGAATCTAGTTGGGTTTGCAGAGGATCTTTGTTCATAGAGCGTAAAATTGCTGCTTCCAAACTTTGGAACGCATGAGGCTCGTCATCATCCAAATCTTTTTGCAACAACTCAGCAATAGATCTCATAATTATTTGTAAATCTACTTCTTCTAGTTCTTCATAATCGGCGGTTTGGCGAGGAAGCGCATCTGGCCGATCAATAGTTCCTCTCAATTGTTCATTTTTACTAACTTCTTCATCATAAAAGAAGATCAGTGACTTGACCAATTCCCTTTTTGATTTAAAGTGAGTAAACACTTCTGCAGGAACAACCATCTCGCCAGTCTTATCTTGATCTGCAAAATTTTTTCTGTGGTTAGACCAACTCCCTCCACGAGAAACAGCTTGGGAGAAAAAGTTATCTAAAAAGGTGCCAAAGTCTGAATCTACAAGACCCGACATCACATAGTCCCCCATCATCATGGCAGCTGCTGCCCAAAACTGCTCTTTCCTACCTTGGGCTTCAACTGCTGCTTCTGCGGTTATCGTGGCAGTAATTGCCGCGACGCTATCTGGAGGAAGGAGTTGACTATCTGGAGCTTCTTCTGCTCGTTTTTTCTCCAAGCGTTCTGCAACAATTCTTTGGCACTCATCCAGTTCAAATTTGTCCATGGCCGCTTGTGGGGACAGTTCTCCGTAGGAGGTTTTCAAGTCAGTGACTTGCTTGCTCATTGCGATGACAAACTCTGCTCCCATCATGCCTGGTCGCTGCTTTTCATCAGCAGTATTCCGGACTTGCATCTGAACGTACTCCGGTTGATTCCGAAGGTCTTTCACACTCATGACTGCCAGTTCTGCAGTTCTCTTGCCATCTTTCAGGACGTTGTACTTCTCCATCATCCTCAACTCGCCCAAAACGTCTTGAGGGAAAATAAATCCACTTTTTTGTAGTTCACGAAGTTTTTGTAAGGGGGTAACCTGAGGTTGTTCGGGGGCTGCTGGAGCAGACTGCTCGACTTGCGGTTGTGATGAGCCTGGCTGTGCGGAAACATCTGGAGTTACTTGATCTGGAGTTACTTGATCTGGAGTTGCTTGATCTGGAGTTGCTTGATCTGGAGTTGCTTGATCTGGAGTTGCTTGATCTGGAGTTGCGGAATCTGAGACTTCTACGGTTGGTAAAACGACTGCGTCCATAGCTTGTGCTGGGTATTGAGCTGTATTATCTACCTTTAAATCGACCGGGCTCGGCTGCTCTGTGACTGGTGGTAGTGGTAAGCCTTGTCCTTCATTCATATCACCACTATAACAGGAAAGTTTTTGTGGTCAAAATGGGAAAATATGAGAAGGTGGCAGTCTGTCGCCAACATTGAGCAAAGCACCGCCCTTATCACCCAATCGGCACTACAACGATTGAAAAGCCATTCAAATCATGGTAACTTCCAGTTAGTTATTCATTGCCTTTTGGAAGCTGGTGAGAATCCAGCACTGTGCCGCAACGGTATGAGTTTTGCTCAAGAGAGCAGCGACTCGAGTCCGATCTAAAGGTGGTTTCCCATCATTCTCATGATTGATTGGAAATGGACGAGCATCCGTATGTCAAAAGAACATCTCTTCACTCAAGAAGAGACTAGATTTCATCCTTCAACGCCTTCTCCGGAAGCTAAATCAAGTGAATCCATATGGCGAATTGATCTGATTTTAAAGCGCTTTTCTCAAGGAGAGTTAGCTCACCCACAAAATGCGCTCTGGACCGACTTTCAAGCTTTGACTCATGAGGAACTCCTTGCACAGAAAACGATGCGTTGGTCTAGAGAGCTTCGTGAAAACAGCACTGTCGGTGGTGGCTATGACGATCCCTTACAGAGAATGACACAAAACTATGTCTCGTATCTCGGCCGAGAAAATGGCGATATAAGCAGAGCTATTTTAGAAAACCTTATTCTCCAACAAACAGAAAATATTGCCACACAAACCGCCAATGTTCCTGGTACCTTTATGGTTTGGATCAGTCCGCCAGGGCCAATTGAGCAAGGCTATCAAGGAGTTTCCTCCGAGCAAAACTGGGATGAGGCAGAACGATTCCCTTCCAAAATCTACATCATGTGGTCGCAGGGCGTAGAAATGAAGACGGTTCAATTAACGGGCTGGCCAAACGTCAGTCAACTGATTTCTTTTTGGGAAAAAATGAACGGCCAACCGCTTCCACGTACGACGAAGGAAAATATTTTACTAGAACTCATAGCCCATTTGACGATTACAGAAAATTTCTCTGGTACTCCGCAGGAGTTTGTGACACAGATTTCTCACGATTTTTTTACAACTCAGAAGGAGTGGAGGCATGCCGTTGAAATGCCCCAAGTAAATCTGGATTTCTTTGATCAAGAAATGGCAAAGGGTTGGCAGAGGCTCTATTGGCCAGAACTACAAAAACTTCTTTCTACTATTCCACTCAACCTTTCCAATCAAGACTCGTACTGGAGCTCGTTGGAGTACCAGAATACAGTTCAAGAGCTAGATCTCCTGTTTGCGTACTACTACCGAAGTTTGAGTCTTTTGGCAAAAAGTGGAGCAAAAGCACAAGCAGTGGATTGGAAAAAAATAAAAAAAGCCTACCACTTTGATAGTGAGGTGCGACTCTATGGTAAAAAAACGACACCCGCTGCTGTAAAACTGCATCAAAAAGACATCTCTACTCTTTTAGATTTGACAAATCGTGCAGTGAGCGTCACGCAATGTGGAGTGCTAGCGCCATTTACAGCACCTATGAGTATGGCCAACGCCATGTCTGGAATGAACACAGCTGGGAATATCAACCTATCTATTGGAGGTGGAGAGCAAAACAATACCTACTTAGAAAAAGTACACTCTCTAGAATACCAAACCAAACTGGCAGAATACAGGCGGATTCAAGAAGGAAGTTACCAGCATGTTGCCTTGAGCGTAAATGGCAAAGTCGTTCACTACATGGTGCCAGCGAGTTTTTTGGAGGGCAAAGGTTGTTTTGTGATCACAGCTGATGGCAAAGAGGTGGCAATGGGTCCTTGTGACATTCCACTCAACACGCTTTTTGATGACCCGAGCGAGAATCTGGTGTATCAAATGACACCAATTCAGTTTGCAGAGCACACTCGCCAGCTGTACAACTACTTATTCATGAGTGATTTGGAAAAGGCGACTGATGGTATTGAAAAAAACGCCACGCTTTCACAAACTGAGAAGCAACGCGCAAAACGACTCCTAACCCAGCTCAAAAGACTTCTTTTTAAGCCCACTATCGGTCTAAGTGACTTTGTATCTGGCATAACGCCACTGGCTGAAAATGCGGGGACGTACTTACCAGGCCAACTTACTCAAGCGTTGCGCAATTCCCGCCACCCCAGCAGATTTTTAGAGCAACTCGTCTTTTCCAAGTCTGTGCTTCTTGACTCTCCAGCGCTATAATTGAAGAACTCTTTATGCCTCTTCGTATTCATGCTCAAATCACAAACCCCAAAGCCCTGACTGCTTTAATCAAGAGGGTTAAAGAAGGCTTAAGCGTTCACAGTCCAGACTACATTAATAGCAACATCCTTTTCTATCTTGAGCAGGACTTTTCAATTGAAGGTGACTCTCCTTTTACTGCCGACAAACCATTAATTATTAATCCAAATGCCCTCCAATCTGGAGACATTGCCTCAAAACTCGGTGATCCCAAGAGTCTTACCCTAGTTGACGTACTTCACATCTTTGATCGAATTTACGGAAACTTAGCTGATACAGATTTCCAACAAAGATACGTGCTGAGCATCTCCAGTGAGGTAGCGGCGGAATTTAATAGACTATTGACCGAGCTCTCTCAGCTTTATCTCACCAACAAAAGACATGAGGTTGAGTCTTCGAGTGTCCAAATTCCAGATAAACAAGCGGTTTTGATCGAGATTGCAGAGAAGTTGCTAGAGGCAATTGAACTTCTCATGACAAAAGTCGTTGAAGAAGAAACAGTAGAAAAAATAGTGCGCAGCGAAAAGATTCCTAAATGGCTGGAAGAAGCGAGAAAAACTCCGTTGCGCAAAAAAGAACATTGGGAGTTGATTAAAGAAATCATTCACCCCAAAGAAGAAAAAGAAGGCTTCCTTGAAGTTGCAATTAAACAGTATAAAGACACTCCGACCAATACATTTCCCGGAGTCCGCCTCAAATCAGTCGAAGAGACGCTCTCTATAATCGCCTTGCGTGAATTTTTAAATGACTGGGCAGATGAAATTATTGAAGAGGATCAAAAACTCCCTTCTTACAAGCAAGCATTTAAATCAAACATTCTCAGCAACCTGTCGTTCTTTCCAAGTAAAAAAAGAGATACAACTCAATCTGATCTAGAACAAATTCAAAGCTTAGACATTCAGGCAGTTTCGTCATTTAAAAAGTGGCTCTTAGTTTCTCTAGCTGATTTTGAAGAAAAGCCAGCACCCGCTGGAGAACATGCTAGTGCAACCACAACCGAGGACGGCGGTGGTGAAAGTAATGAAAATCAAGAGCAAAAAAAACCGCTTCCTGTTACTCCAGAAGAAAAAGAAGCACTTAAGAAAGAAGTTTTAGAGCATCAGCGGTTCGTCCGCCAAGAAGTTGTACGTTTGCAGGTGATATCTACCAACTTTGTCTTGGCTTTTAATCGATTCCCTAGACCAATTTCTGCGGAACTCGCTAGTTCAGAAGCCTACATCCTACTTGAAAGACAGATCAATTCAGAAATTATGGACTTGATCAATCGCGATGGCGCCGCTCTTGACGATCAAAACCGAAGAGCAATAATTGTTCGTCAGTTTTTATTCCGTTTAATGGCCAATCCCAAGTTTCAAGCGTACATGGCATTACTGCGAGAAAAATCCGTAACACTTCAAATTGAAAAAATTCCAGGCTTGGACGCTGACCAACAAAAAACACTGAAGGAGAAACTTTTGGCAGACTTGGTCAAAAACCCGACTGCCGATTTTGATGAACTTCTGGGTGAAGTCTACTCTTCTTTAAAAGTTGCTGAATTTGGCAACTTAACTGATCCGCAGCGACAAAAACTTGCTCAAGCGCTATCTGAGCAGTTTGTGGCCAACCCCCGCATGAATGTAGATGCGTTCCTTTCAGACGCATTTGTCAGCGTTCAAGTAGCCAATTTAACAGACTTGACTGCTGGTCAGAAAGTAGAGTTTCGCCAGCAATTTATAGCTGCTCTCACTCAAAACCCCAAAGCAGATGTAGATAGCCTATTACAACAAACCTATGCCGCTTACCAGACGGCGGTTGGTGAGCTCACTCCTGGACAACAGGCGGCGATTAGAAGTGATCTTCAATCTTCCCTGGGTAAAAATCCAGCTGATCGAATTGATCGAGTATTAGCAAAATCACTTGCAGATGTTTCGATTTCCTTAACCGACCCCCAAAGAGACGCTTTAAAGCAAAAATTACTCGAGATAGTTGAAAAAAATCCAGGAGCAAATGTTGATCAGTTGGTTCAACAACTGGCTGGCCAACTCAAGCCGCAGACTGGTCGTGTCTCATTTAATCCAAACCAACTCACCAAAGAGCACTTCGCCAAAATTTTGGAAACATTTGAATTGACTGCTGAACAACAGAAAACACTCTTTGATGGCGTGGACTTACTAATGCTTTTGCGAGTTTCTCCTGAGAGAGTTAGTCGTTTTACTCCGAGTCAGTTTGAAGAAATATTTGGTATTCGACTTTCTGGCAGCCAACAGACAGAGTTAGAAAATCTCCTGAGCGCCTACTTCTTACTTCGTCGGCAGTGGTTTGAAAAAGAGTACAACAGCACCTCCGTCTCTCAGGCTCAAGACCTTGCGTATGGCAACTCTGCACTTACTGCAGAGGAGTTCGCCGATTTGGTAAGAAAAAAGCAGTTGCTCAAAAAGAGTGGCTTGGATGTAAAGCATTTTGTCCGGGCATCTATTCTGACCAAATCTCAGGTGGCTGACTTCAAAAATACTGGGCACGCAGAAGCAGAAGAAACTCAACAGGCCGCAAATGTACTCCTCCAAGATCGTAAAGAAATCTATGCCAAAATGGCTCGGGCAGTGGCTGAAGGTGATGAAGAAATGGCGAAAATTTTTGCCATTGAAGAAAATATTCGCTTCCGCAACGATCAGGATTTAAGTGAGGCGCAGAAACTACAACTGCTATCACTGATTGAGGCTTCGGTCGATTTATCACCTTTTGAGTTGGAGAGTGGAGTGGTAGCTGATAATCAAGGTCAAATCATTCGAACCACTGGAGACGCAGAGCAAAGCCACCAAGCTGGAAAAAAGCCTGGGCTAGCGAAGTCTGTCCTAAATATTGCAAAAGAAGGTGTTGGTGGAGCTGTTGTAAACACCCTCCTGCCCGGAGCTGGGCTTTTTGTTCCGCCGGAAGTAAAAAAAGCAGTTGGCGGGGCAGTAATTGTGGGAGGAGTGATTGCGGGTGGTGGACTCATTTATGCGTTTACTAGAGTTGCAAATCTAGTGAGTCAGTTTGGGGTGGTTGGAACGGGTGGAATTTTGGGTGGTCTAGCTGGTGCGGCTGTGGGTTCTGCAGGTGGTCCAATCAGCATGATTTTAGGTGCGATTGGCGGGGCTGCGGGCGGAGCTGGGGCAACCGCCATTGCCAGCAACGGTGGTTTAAACCTCAGCAATCTCTTCGGCGGTGCGACGGGAACCTCTTCCTCCGCAGCTCTTCCCGCTACGGCCACTTCAGCGAGCTCTCTGGCCGCCCAAGCTGCTCAAGCTGCCAAAACTGCTCTCACTGCAACTCCAGCAGGTGTAGCCGTTACTGGATTTGTTGGCATTGGGGCTGTGGGAACAATCTTAGTTTACACACAGCTATCTACTGCATTTTTACCACCAATCACACAGTTTACGCAGGGCGTTCAAAATCAATACGTCACCCTTACCAAAACAGCAACACCGACTTCCGCGGCCGCGCCACAACAAGTGGAGTATGTTGTAACCATCACCGCCAAAGAAAATCCAATCACCATCACGACTATTTCGGATACGTTTATCGTCAAGTCAAAGGATACATCCAAGCAACTTTCGGTGACCCAATCAACCAACTTCGATCAATACAAAACAACCATTCAAGCTGGAGGTAGTGTAGAAATTCCCTACTCTATTCCCTTTGATGCCAACTTCCAGGATAGTCTGTTAACAAATACTTTTCAAATTGCCTTTGATGCCATAGAAAATGGTCAACCTACTCCCTCAGCTACTTCCGCCCAAGCAGTGGTCTGTTTTGGAGACTGCCCCAAGCCCGCCAGTGGCTGCTGGCCAACTTCTGGCACGATATCTCAAGATCCTTGGGGAAGCTTTGATCACGGTCAGTACGGAGAAGATGCCTTTGATATTAGTGCGTCAGTTGGCACTCCCATCTACGCTCCCTTTCCTGGTCAAGTCTGTGCGAAATGGAATGATGGGTCGTGGGAGGGCACAGTTGAGGATAGCGTAGCTGGCTACGGAAATATGTTGAGCCTTCGGTCTGATTCAGAAGCAGGCGGATATACGTTTACTTTTGGACACTTAAGTGCTTTTGCTCCTGGTATTTCAACCAATAACTGCTCGGGCGGTGGAAGTGGTGTGCGCGTAAACACTGGCGACCTCATTGGGTTTGTGGGTTCTACTGGATTTTCCACCGGCTCTCACTTACATTACCAAGTAGGTCCGGAAGGAAATTCTCCCGCAAATGCACTTTTACGATCCCTTATTCCTCAAAGTGACAAAGATGTCTCCTTTGCTAAAAGTTGTCGTGTTACCAGTTGTGCTACTCCAGGAGTGCCCGCGGTTTGTGTAAACTAAGTACATTATGTTTAAATCAATAAAGAAAAACTGGAAGGGCTTGTTTATTGCACTAGCCATAGTGTTGCTGGTTATTTCGGCAATTTTAACCGTCTTATCTCCAAAGAGTGTGTCCATTCCGGAGACACCCTCGTACACACAAACCAACCTCTATGACGAGGTAACCACTTTTCAAAACATTCAGTACGTCGGTAAAGATTTTTCCATCGCACCAGCGATGATGGTGGCAACCATGACATCATCAAGTCTCACCTTTGACTCAATTTTGACTCAATTTGTGAATGACTTTCAACTTCGAGCCCTTCCCATTCCACCTGACACATGGAATGGACCTGATTACTCCCTGTCCAAAACCGCCCCATTAAACTACTACAACTTAACTACCAACCGACCAGCCTCGAGCAGCGCAAAGGCTGTACGTGTAAATCAAGCCACCCAAACGGCAGCTTCCTTTTTACAAAAATATCTTCCATCAATTCAGGTTCAACTAGTGGAGTCAAAGGTGAACTACTTTTCTGATGGCTACGAGCCCACTCGCACCACACCAGAAAATGCTAGAGTCATTTTCCTGCCTTTTTCATATCAAATAGATGGCACACCTGTTTTTTACAACAATCAGCGAGAGTATCCATTTGAGTTTGTTATAGATTCAGATCTACACATTCGCAAATTTTCCTTTTATCCGCTGTTTATTCAACTTCAATTACTCCAGAAACAAAAAACCATTTCCATCAACCAGGCTGTAATACATATAAATCAGGGGAAAGCCTCGTTAATCGGTGAGCGCTCCACCAATATAGGAGATATTAGTCAAATCACCTCAGCGCAGTTGTCGGAGGTTTCCGTGGAGTATAGAAGCGACCCACAATCAAAATACGTATACCCTTTTTATCGTTTTTCTGGTGACGCCACAGACGCCAACGGTCAAAAAATCCACGTAGAGTTGATCACTCCCGCAATTCAAACTATTTCTCAATAGACGAAGCTGGTAAGATAGGTAACAAGAATGAAAGATCACGCCCTGCCCCAAGACGTTACCGGTTATAAATTTCATATCATCGGTAACATGACGCTGAAGCAATTTGCAGAAGTTGCCGCTGGTGTGGGTATTGGATTTATTTTTTACTTTACCAACCTACCAGCTCTTATTAAGTGGCCATTAATTCTCATTTTTTCTGGTGCGGGAGCACTCGCTGCGTTTGTGCCTTTTGAGGAGAGACCTCTTGATCACTGGATTCTATCGCTCGTGAGAGCCTTGTACCGGCCCACTCAGTTTTATTGGAAGAGACTCTCCAAAATTCCAGAACCTCTTTTATATGAACCAAAAACCGAACTTCATTCAATGGTTAAGGAGGTTGACTTAACTCCCGCCAGGAGGCAGCGAGTGAAGGAATATCTCCACTCTGTTGGAACCGTGGAGGAGATTGACTCAATTGAACAGTATTCAAACCAAAGACTAAGTGATGTGATGACCATTTTTGATCAAACAGTGTACCGCACCCAGCCAGACGTTCAAAACCAATTAAACCAAACAGTCGTACCAGAAAAAATGGTGTTGGAATCACCTCAACCACAGCCAACACAGCCCGCCAAATCCATGATCATTCAGCCAGTGGAGTCGTTCAAACGTTTTGAAGAGCAAGCAAGTAAGATCACACTAAAACAAGACGTTCTCCCCATATCCAGTAATTCATCCAAGCCCATAGTCATGTCGCAGGAATTTTTATCAAACGATGTCGATGTTCAGACAACAATAAATACAAACAAAACCTTTACAAAAGAAGCCGTTGAGGTTGCGGCGAGCTTGGTTAACCAGGGTGTAGCTATTCCCGAAACGCACAATATTAAGATTGATAAACAAGCAATAATTTTTGAACCAAGAACAGCACCTCAGTTGGCCAATCAAGCAGGGGACACATACATCACTAGTCAAACACTGAACACCAGTGCGGGACTTCAACCAACACAAACTGCGATCCAAGACAAATCACTTCCATTTCCAACCAAACCAACTCAACCAAATAAACTTGTCGGAATGACTCTCGACCTCAGTGGCACTCCATTACAAAATGTGATTATTGAAATTTTGACGCAGGAAGGGATTCCTGCTCGGGCTGTGAAAACGAATATTCTCGGTCAATTTTTTATCACGACACCTCTAAATAATGGCATCTATACGATCTCTGCAGAAAAAGAAGGCTATACTTTTCCGCCCCAACGCCTAGAATTAACTGGACAGGTGATCAATCCAATTGAAGTGAGAAGTAAATAGTCATGCAAAATCAAAACGCAATCTCTTCCACCACTCAGCAATATATTGAAATTTACGATATCACCAATGATTTAGTAATTCAAAAATCTGGAGGTGTTTCGTTGGTTCTGAGCGTCACCGCAATGAACTTTGGCTTGCTCGCTGAAGAAGAACAAGATGCGATTATTTACGGGTACGCAGGCTTACTCAATTCTCTCAACTACCCCATTCAAATCGTGATTCGGTCACAAACAAAAGACGTGACTAGCTACCTAAATAGCTTGAAACTGAAGGAAGATGAAACAATTAATCGGGTTCGTAAAGATCAAATTAGAAAGTATCGAGAGTTTGTAGCCGACTTAGTTCAAGAAAGAAACGTGCTTGATAAAAAGTTTTATGTAGTAGTTCCGGCTACAGCGCTTGAGTTGGGTTTGGTAACTACTCAGAGCGTGCTTCCGGGTGTAAAAAGTCCAGATATTTCTTCCTTTGATCGAAGTGTAATTATCGAAAGAGCCACTCAATTGCTCGAGCCAAAACGAGACCACCTGATGGCGCAGTTTTCTCGAATAGGACTCTCCTCCAAACAGTTGAGAACACAGGAGTTAATTCAATTATTTTACACAATTTACAATCCAGAGGCCTCAGAGGGTCAAAAAATGACAGATAGTACGAGCTACACGACTGCTCTAGTAGAAGGAAACCTAGAGGAAGAAGTTTTTGGCACAACTCGCTCAAAAACTCCAGAGAATTTAAAACCTTCAGCCCCAAGTACATCTGTTCAAACAACCACTGAAGTCCAACTTCCAATGGTTCCTCAAATTCAACCAATTCAGGAAGTAGTTCTGGAAACCACCGAAACTCCCCTTATCACTACTCAAGAGACTCCTCTTCCACCACCGGTGGAGATTGTTTAAAATAGGATTTCATGACCGCTTTTAATTTACCTACACTTCCATTCTTAAACAAAAAACCCGTTGAGGTGAATGATGACGCACAACAAATGAAGGATCATAACGAGAAAATTTTAAAGGAGTTTTCTCAAGGCTTAGTCACAATTCAAGATATTATTGCTCCAGAAGCAATTGAGGTAGACTTCACTTTTCAAAAAATCAACTCTACATACACGAGAACGTTGTTTGTTGCTGGCTACCCTCGGACAGTACCCTCTAATTGGCTATCCCCTTTAATTAACTTTCCTCATCAGCTTGATATTGCGATGTACATTTACCCAGTAGACGTACGGGAAGTTTTGGATAATTTAAAGCGGAAAATTACCGAAATGGAAGCTGAGATTACCTCTGATTTACGAAATGGTCGTATTAGTAACATCGACACAGAAGTCAAGTTGGAAGACGCCAGAATCATCCGAGAGCAACTTGCAAAGGGCGCTGAGCGTTTTTATCAGTTTGGCTTATATGTAACTATTCAAGCGAAAGATCGGGACGAGCTCGAAAGAGTGACTAAAAGTGTACAGTCCACCCTAGGTTCTTTACTCATTGTCTCTAAAAAAGCTACTCTTCAGATGGATGAGGGGTTTAAAACCACACTTCCTTCCGGAAACGATAAGCTCATGATCACCCGAAACATGGATACAACTTCACTAGCTACTACTTTTCCTTTTACTTCTTCGGAACTAACGATGGAAACTGGAATTGTGTATGGAATTAACGAGCATAATGATTCATTGGTCGTTTTTGACCGCTTTAAGATGGAAAACTTCAACATGGTGATCTTTGCCAAATCTGGAGCGGGAAAGTCATTTACCGTCAAACTAGAAATTTTACGTCAAATGATGTTTGATGCCGAAGTCTTAGTTCTTGATCCAGAACATGAATATGAGGAGCTAACTAAATCGGTAGGTGGTGAATACATTAACTTTACGTTTAACTCCCAAGCCAAAATTAATCCGTTTGATCTTTCAAATGTCTATGAGGAAGGCGAAAATGAACTTGGCCAAAAAATCATTCATTTACACGCGCTTCTCAAAGTCATGCTTGGGGTAATGACTCCAACTCAAGATGCAATTTTGGATAGAACTCTAGTAGCCGCTTACAAAGCAAAAGGTATTACACCGGATCCAGCCACCCAAACAAACGAACCACCATTAATGGAAGATCTCTATAAGGCCTTAATTGGAATGGAAAACCCAGAGGCGGCAGACATTGCTGCTCGACTAGAAAAGTTTATCACTGGTTCTTTCCGTGGTATTTTTGACCAAAAATCCAATATCAATATAAAAAATCAGCTCACTGTCTTTTCGGTCCGAGAGATGGAAGAAGAGATGAGACCAATTGCGATGTTTGTGATTTTGGACTTTATGTGGACAAGAGTACGTAAAAAACTTAAAAAGCGTTTATTGGTAGTGGATGAAGCCTGGTACTTCATGCGCTATCCCGACTCGGCCTTTTTCCTACAATCAATTGCAAAAAGAGCTCGAAAGTACTACTTAGCCGTCACTACAATTACTCAGGACGTTGAAGATTTTATGGCAAATGAATTTGGAAAAGCCATTGTTACCAACGCATCGATTAAGTTTTTAATGAAGCAGTCATCGGCTTCTATTCCAATATTAGCTGACACGTTTTATTTATCTGAAGGCGAAAAACAACTGCTCGTTTCATCGGATGTCGGTGAAGGCATCTTCTTTGCAGGTCAAAATCATGTCGCATTGAGAGTAGTAGCAAGCCCAGATGAATACGAACTTATTACTACCAATCCTGAAGAGATTTTAAGACAGCAAGCAGCTGCAAAGGGGTTGATTCCAAACGCCGGAACTGTCAATCAGAGCGTCCGAGCTGGTTTAACGGCTAGTATTCCCCTCTCAGGAAACATGGGTGGAGGCGCGCCAATGAAAGCGGTTTCATACCAGCAACAAATTTCAGAATTGCCGCTCGCTCCAAGACCGGGTGATTTAAACGTAGTTCAGACAAGAAAAGTTCAGTTTTCTCCTTCACCTGCAGCCAATCAAGTCACTTCTCCCCAACTCACTCCAAATAACACTACAATTCCTCAGCCCAAACAATACGATGGCGCCTTCACAATTGACGACTACCAACCACCGAAGTAAAAATTCCCACTTGCATGTGGTGTATAACAATGTGTATAAGTAGACAAGTTTCTGCCCCACAAGAAACAGATCTTTTCATTTTCCCTCTGGGATTCTATTTTTAAAGCACATATGGAACAACCACCAGTTACTACCATTTGGTCGCATGTTTGTTCCGTTTTACAGACAAACCTAAGTCCATCAGCATATAACACCTGGATTGTATCCAATCCTTTAACTGACTTTCGACTCATTGGCGATGATCGGGCAATCGGTGTTATTACAAGTCCAACCGCCTTTCACTCCACCAACATTGAAAAGAATTTTTATGCACAAATAAAAGAGGTTCTTGATCAGATAACTGGTCGAAATTCTGAGTTACAATTTCGGGTAGGAGTGATCACTACCCCATCTACCTCTGTTGAAATAAGACATACTCCCCTCGCAACCCCGTCGACTTTATTACAACGTGAAAGCACCGTTCAGCGTATTCAATCATTCGCTTCACCAAATGTCACTGAAGGTGAAACCGCTTCTGCCGAATATCATTCAATTGATCCACGACCAGATGCCCCTCTCTCCCCCGCCATCACCTCCCTTCAAGAACGATTAAGAATTATGGCTCAAAAACCACAGCCGGTGCAGGAAACACGATCATCTACCCATTCAATAAAGCAAGCTACTACCGGAGACCTCTTCTCGCCTGCCACAATCCAAACCATGTCCGTTGATAGAGCTCGTAGTCAAGCACAACGAGCTGGTTTACGCCTTGACTATACCTTCGATACCTTTGCTGTCTCAACCACAAATGAAATGGCTCATGCTGCAGCCATGGCTGTTTCTACTCAACCTGGTACTGCATACAACCCCCTCTTTATTTATGGAGGAGTTGGAGTGGGAAAAACGCACTTAATGCATGCAGTGGGTAATAATATTTTAAAAAATAACCCAGAAGCAAAACTTCTTTACTGTACTGGAGAAGACTTTACCAACGAGATTGTGAATGCTATTCAAACCAAGAGAGCAATGTTTTTTAAAGAAAAGTTTCGAACTGTGGATATTTTATTAATCGATGATGTTCAGTTTATTGCCGGTAAAAACACAGTTCAGGAAGAGTTTTTCCACACCTTTAATACCGTAACCAAGCGTTTTGGTCAAGTTATTTTAACCTCAGATCGTCCACCTCAAGAAATTGCTTTACTTGAAGATCGGATTAGATCTCGGTTTGAAGCAGGTCTAATGGTAGATATTCAACAACCTTCATTCGAGTTAAGGACCGCGATAGTCTTAATTAAAGCAAGTTCGTATCTTTTCACCATTCCAATGAACCTAGCTCAGATTATTGCTTCCAAAGTTGATAGTGCTCGAAAAATTGAAGGTTTAATGAAGAGTATTAAGTCTGAGGTGGAACTTAAACATCGAGAAATATCACTTGAGCTTATCGAGGATGTTTTAAAAATTGATAATGACACAAAAGCTCCTCGCAGAATCCGAGTTAAGCCGTATGACCTCATTAAGACTGTTGCTGACTATTATCATATTAAACAGATCGCTATTCGTGGCAAGCAACGAGTGAAAGCAATCGTACGAGCTAGACATGTTGCGATGTATCTCATGAAAGAAGAGCTTCAGTTACCATACATGGAGATCGGTCGCTGGTTCTCCAATCGAGATCATACAAGTGCTATGCACGCCCTAAAGAAAATTCATGCAGATCTCACTGAAGACGATGACTTGAGAAAAGAGGTAAATGAAATTCGAGATATGTTAATGAAAATCTCGAGGTGATTTAAAAGTTTCTAACAGTTGTACACAATTGTGCACAACTTTGTTTAAAAGTATGAGTGGTTTGGAATTCAAAAAGTGAATAAATAGCTGTTTTATAAACAATGTAGTTTTTTAGACACAATTTTTGAATGTTATGAACAAGATAAGGCGAAGTTGTACGTTCGTCATCAACACAAAAAAGAGCCGAATGTTCTTGAGTAAAAATAAAAGTTATTAGACTTCTCCACTGCCTAATACTACTGTTACTATTTTTATTACTATCTATATACAGTAATATTAGGCAAAGAGAAAAATCTTTGATGAGGCTACTATGAAAATTACTATCCTTCACGAAAGTTTACAGAGAGTTATTCAGGACTTACAGAAAAGTATTCCCTCCAGGCCAAGCCTACCAATTCTTTCTTGTCTTTTAATTCAAGCAGAGTTATCTGGAAAAATATTTTTTTCTGCAACTGATTTAAGCGTAGGTGTTACCGCATCTATTCAAGGAGAAGTTTTAGAAGCAGGTAAAGCTGCAGTTCCAGCTAAGGTTTTCATTGATTTCATCAACTCTTTATCTGCAGGGAAAATTTCTCTCACTATTCAAGCACAAACCCTAAGTATTCATTCCGAAGGAGCGACTGCTGAAATCCAATGTTTAGCCGCAGAGGACTACCCTGCTTTTCCAGTTAAAGAAGGCTTCGACTTAGAACTTCCCTTAGAGGTATTTACTACAGCTATTCAAAACACAGCATTCGCAGCCTCTCTTGATGAAGCTCGGCCAATTCTAACGGCAGTTCTATTAAAAGCAGAAGAGAAAACAGGTCTAGAAGTGATCGCAACAGATGGCTTTCGTTTGGCAACTTTAAACGTCCCCTATTCTGCTCAACCGTTTAACTTACTCATTCCCTCAAAAGGACTACAGGAAGTTGTTCGGGTAGCATTGAGAAAGAAGGAAGAAAAAATCCTTTTTACGGTCTCTGAGAAGCTTAAGCAGGCATTCTTTTCGTTTGGAGAGGTTGAGATTCTAGTTAGGGTTATGGAAGGAGACTTTCCACCCTATCAAAAGATCATTCCGAGCTCTTTTTCCACTCAAATCACTTTTGATGGTGGTGAGTTTTCACAGAAGCTAAAGACTGCCTTGATTTTTGCTCGAGAATCAGCGGGGATTGTTCGATTGAAAATTGAGAAAGATCAATTGAAGCTCATCTCCGCCTCATCAACTATAGGTCATCAGGAAAGTTCAGTACGGATTCAGCTTATTTCTGGAGGAGATCAGGAAATCGCTTTTAATGCCAAATACCTGAGTGAGTTTCTTCAGGTTGTGAAGCCAGATCAAGTTTGGTTTGGGATGAACGAATCTTTAAAACCAGCTCTTTTTAGACCTCAAGGTATGGAGAATTATAGATATATTGTTATGCCATTCCGAGTGAATCAATAAACCGATTGATGTATCTGCTAGATTAATCTTCAAATATTGTGTACAATACACTCCTTCAGTTGAATATTTAAATTCGGAGTACTTATGACAAAGGGAACCTGGCAGCCAAAAAAACTTAAAAGAATGCGTAAACACGGCTTCTTGAAAAGAATGATGTCTCGCGCTGGTCAACTAGTCTTGAAAAGAAGACGAGCCAAAGGTCGTTCTCGCCTGACTGTGTTGCGTAAAGCAGTCTAAAGCTGGAATATGCTGCCACTTAAGCATCGTTTAAAACTCCGTCAATACCCTGAGTTTTTTTCTCAATCAAAAAAGGTTTACTCCCCTCTTTATACGATTTTTTATCTTCTTCAAGAGACTAATCTGAGTACTGGAGCGGTAGTTGTACCTAAAAAAATAGTAGCAAAAGCCACTCATCGAAATACGTTGAAGCGTCAAACACTAGAGGTGCTCTACTCTTTTTTTAAAACACATCAGTGTTTGAAAGTTGTGATTAGAATAAAAAAAACTCTCACAAAACAAGATTTAACTCAACTAAAAACGGACTTAATTAAATTAAATTAATTCGTCCCTTTAAAACCATGAAACAACTAACTGTCGCCTTTATCAGAGCCTATCAGGCTGTTTTCCGCTCCTTTATTCAAGTTGCCTTAGTCTCTGCTTTTGGCATTCAATTGACCTGTAAACAAACCCCCACATGTAGTGAATATACGATTTTCCAGGTAAAAAAGCATGGTACAATCATCGGACTGAAAAAAGGGCTGATACGCATTTTAGCGTGTCATTAAAACAACACTATGGAATTCTTTAACCAATTTTTACTTACTGTACTTGTTCAATTTCACAATTTCACTGGCAATCTGGGTTTTGCAATCCTTCTCTTTACTTTTGTTGTTCGATCTCTCCTTCTACCTCTCTCGCTCCCCTCAATTAAGTCTCAAAAGAAAATTCGTGAACTTAAACCAGAGTTAGATGCTTTAAAAAATGTTCATGGGAAGGATAAAAAAGCACTTCAGATGGCTCAGATGGATTTGTATAAAAAATATAACGTCAATCCACTCAATGGCTGTTTGCCTCAAATTGTCCAAATAGCCGTTCTCATCGGCTTATATCAAGTATTAGTAAACTTTATTTCTCAAGAACAAGTCCAAGGAGTGATGATAGATGCTAAGTTTTTCTGGCTTGATTTGAGTAAACCAGATCCAAGATACGTTTTACCTATCCTAGCTGCTATTACGCAGTTAGTCTTGTCAGTCATGATTCTACCAGGCGGTGAAACACCAGATATCGTACCAAATAATAGTAAAAATAAATTAGTAAAAGAAGCAAATGCTAAAGAAGAAGGTGTCGCCGACATGGCAGCTACGATGCAAAAACAAATGCTTTTCTTAATGCCATTAACAACTGGCTTTATTGCGCTCAGCTTTCCATCAGGATTAGCCCTTTATTGGGTTGCTACAACCGTCTTTAGTGTCTTTCAACAGTATATTCTGTCTGGACCAGGCGGATTAACTCTGTATTTAAGTCGAGCAAGAGACTTCATTAATTATAGGCTTCTACACCCGAACAAATAATGAAATTTATATGTACTCTTCACATGAACCCGCCTTATAGTGTGATCCACTTTAGACATCGATTTGATGTAGTTAATTAGAGTCTTTTTAGTAGAAAAACGTAAGAAAAGGAAACAAAATATGAACGCTTCAGACTTTATTACCCGAATGTTAGCTCACTTGGGTGTGGAAAACTCTCAAGTTGAGATGACAGAGGATGATCAATATATTCAAATTCAGATCAAGGTTTCCGAGGAAGAATCGGGACTGCTTATTGGTTATCATGGTGAAACTCTTGCATCACTACAGCGCTTGACTCAGCTTTCTCAAAGAGAGTCCACTGAAAAAAAGATTCTTCTAAACATTAATGATTACAAGCAACATCGTGAAGAACAACTAAAAGAGATGACAATTAGAATTGCTGAGCGAGTACTCGAGACAAAGCAGTCATACGTTTTTCCATTTTTACCAGCGAACGAGCGACTCGTTGTTCATAGTGCTTTAGCTGAAATGGCTGATTTTGCCGAATTGGAAAGTATTTCTACGGGAGAGGGTAGTGGTAGAAGACTAGAAATTCGAGTAAAAGAGAGTACAAATAAAGCTGAAGATGAATTATCAATAGAACTAGATGTAGAAAAACAAACAGAATGAATTTAGTGATTCATACAGATGGGGGAGCTCGCGGAAATCCTGGTCCAGCAGGAATAGGAGTGGTTTTTTTAGCTGACGAAGTGCTCTTATTAGAAGATAAAGCTTTTATTGGTCAAAAGACGAATAATGAAGCAGAATACATGGCTTTTCAGTCTTCAGTTTTGACACTAAAGAAAAACCTTCATATCTGGAAGCCGAAGAAGATTGAGTGGAAACTAGACTCGTTGTTAGTTGTTGAACAATTAAATCGAAAGTGGAAAATTAAAGAGCCTCGTTTGAGTGATTTTGCTCAGCGTATTTGGCAGGAGCTCGCCACTTTAGATGTGTCGTACACAATCTCACATGTTCCCAGAGCTCAAAACGCAGCTCCTGACGCCTTGGTTAACCAAGCGCTAGATGCTCAACTGAGTTAATTCGTGGTAGGATTGTTTATAACTGCCCATGACTGCTTTTTTTACCGAGACTACTGACGAAATGCCTCAAGTTCTGTTGATTGCTCAACAGGGTAGTTTTCCAACAGCTTTTAGAGCTGAGATACAACAAAAAAACATTGAAGTTGTCTTTTTTAATGCTGATTTTTTTAGTCATCCCGATCAAGAAGCACTTGTTCGTGAACTGGAGCAAAAGTACTTTTATAAAATTTTTTGGTGGTGGGGCGAGTTGAGTGAAGCACCTGTAGCTGCCTCACAAATTATTGAATATTTACTTAAAAGGGGAGAGTCGGTGACGGTGGGAGCCTCAACCCTTCAGCCATTTCATGTCACAATCGAAGCGTTTAGTTACTGGCAGCAGCTTTTTGAACTGCAAAATCGCAACCTTTCTTATATTCAAGAGTATTTGTCACAAGCACAGCTCATTTTAACGGGGAGTTTAGTGGGTGAAAGAGAAGACTACGTAACTCGCCTGATCTATGCGCAGTTATCACACCCAGAAGCGGTTTTTCCAGATACGATTTTTGCACTGTCTACACGAAAAGAAATTGTAAGTAAGATATCAGCCTTTCTTTTTCAGCCAAGTCAGATACACCACCATCTTTTTTTACAAGGATCACAGGTCTTAGCTAGTCGATTTGTAGAAGCATTTCAAGTGAAAAACAGACGCTTCGTTCAACTTGTCTCAGTTACTAAACAAGACATTTTTTTCAAACAGATGACAGTTGTTCCAGTGGAAACCCCTCAAGGAGAGCGCGAATTACTTCACGAGGTAAAACAGTGGACAATAGCTCTTCCCACTGCACCTGATGTAAAATCCCCAACCACGCTTTCTGTAGCTTTCTCTGAACAGATTCCCGTTGAGAATGGTGTAAGAGAAATTCCCAAAACTGGAAAAATAAACCAGTTAAAGAACACCTTACATAGAAAGTCAAAAGAAAGAGAAGCGATCGTACCGATAGCTCCTCCAACTCCACCCGTCTGGTACCCAGAACTCGATGCTCAATTGGAAGCATTGATTACGCGCAAGAATCCGAGGGTTGTTTCAATATTTCCACCAGTGATTGAAAACAGACTCAAACGCTATGAGATAGTTATTCAACAAAAAATTGAGCAACAGAAGCTACGAGCACATCTTCCCAAAAGTTCAGCACAAAGTATTCTTTTAGAAAGTTCGGTTGAGCAGACTTATCACGAGAGATCTCGAGAATCTATGCAGTCAGTAAAAGCACTTGATTCGCAAATAGTGAAAATTTTTGGCTCTCAACGTAAAGAAGCGAAACGTTCAACCCAAACAATAACCGTTCAACAAGTTTCAAAAGTTGCTCTAAAAAGCAAACGTCAGACCAAACTGATCGCTCTTCTTGGAGTGAGCTTGAGTTTCTTGATTTTTGCGGGACTCATTTCAGCAGGTTTCTTTATGAATAAATTTTTATTAGAAAGTTCTTTGAAGTCTTTAATCTCAAATAGCACCTACTCCAACTCTGAAAAACTCAATAGAGCGCAGCGTCTTGCGACGTATGCAGATGTTTTTTCTATTCAGAGTCAAATCTGGCAAGTGATTTTAGGGAAGGACTCTTTAAAGTATTCAGCGGCTTTAAGTGAGGTTGGGAGAGAAGTTGCAACTAGTGTCAATCTAGACGCAGAGGTGACGCAGCTCTCTAAAGATGTATGGCAGCAAGTTACTGGTACAAACGGTGGCGGCGTGACAAGCTCTCTCGACACGATGATTACTCTGATTGGCAAAACAGAAGAGGTATATAAGAAACTTTCTCTCATTCAGGCCAAGATTCAAAATCTGGAAGAAGATGATAGTTCAAACACGAATAAACAACTAATCTCGTATAACGACCACATACAGGATAAAAGAAAGGTTCTAGCTGTGAGTCAACAGTTTCAGCAGCTCTTGCCGGTTTTACTGGGTCAAGGAGGCCGAAAAACCTACTTAATTGCTTTACAGAACAATCTAGAACTACGCGCGACGGGAGGTGTGATACAAGCAGCTGCTTTAGTGACATTTGATAATGGCGTCTTAATTAACACCCAGTCGCTTAATGTGTTAGAAATTGATCGTAAGTTATCTGGAAAAGCCGTTCCTCCAGAGGATTTAAAGTCGTTGTTGGGAGGAAGTGAGTGGTCTTTTAGAGACGTTAGCTGGAGCGGAAACTTTCCTTCTGTCGCCGAACAGTTGACGAGTTATGTTGAAAAAAGTCTCGGTCAAAAAGTTGATGGAGTGGTGGGTTTAAATTTAACCAGTCTTCAAGAGCTCATCAAAGCAACAGGTCCTATTTCTCTACCAGAATATCAAGAAGTGGTCACTGATAAAAATATTAAAGAAAAAGTTGAGTTTCACTCTGAACTGGCGGTTGTTGACACTGCCAGTCCAGATTATTTGAGTGTTTTACTGAGTCGAGAAATAGACCAGCTGGTGCAGCTTCCACCAGAAAAAACTCAGGCAGTATTAGAAGCCTTCTATAACTCATTAAAGGGCGATCAACTTTTCTTATATGGAAACGATCCAGGAGTCTCGTCTTTGCTGGACAGTGTGGGTTGGAGCGGCGCCGTACTGACTCCAAACTGTCCAACTCAGTTCACGGAAGATAGTCAAAAATGTGTGGTTGACTCAATTTTTCAAGTTGATTCGAATATAGGTATAAACCGAGCAAATTTTTTCATAGATCGTTCAATCCAGCATCAAATTGCTGTCTCCACTAGGCAGGTTTTACACACTCGGCTTATTTCGTATCAAAACACTGCGAAATCAAACGCTTGGCCCGCAGGTGCGTATAAAAACTACGTCAGATTTTATCTTCCACCCACTGTACAGAATATTTCCGCCACGATTAATGAACAACGAGTGGATCCAAGTCAAATAAAAGAATTTTCGGAAGGAAACAAAAAAGTCGTAGGTCTGGTGATTGAGGTTCCAATTCAACAAGCAGTGCTCGTGAAGCTTCAGTATGACGAGTCAATAAATCAATCATCTCCATTTGCATATACTTTTTTTGATCAGAAACAATCTGGAACCGAAGCTGATCCAGTTCAAATCGATGTCAATTTTGAAGCAGGTTTGAAGCCGGTGTATATTGCGCCACAAGCCACTCTAATAGATGGTTTAATACGGTTTAACACCACTCAAGATAGACATCTTTTTGTCGGTATCAAACTCCGTTGAGATTTCATGGTACAATACTCAGATTCCGTTCAACTACATTTTAGAGGAGTGTTATACCTATGCCAGAAAAAATTTCTTTTTCAGCTATACCTAGAACCATTATTGGTAAAAAAAGCCATCAGTTGAGATCTCAAAATCAAATCCCAGCAAATATCTCTGGTGATTTAGAAAAACCATTACCAATTGCGATTGATAAAGCCGCTTTTAATAAGCTCTATGCAAAAGTGGGTGACACCGGCTTGGTTTACCTTCAAATTGAAGGTGAAAAAAAGGCTCGACCAGTCTTGGTGAGTGAAGTTCAGGTCGACCCAGTTTTAGCTCATGTTCTTCACGTTGCTTTTCGCCAGGTTGACTTAACTGAAAAAGTGTCTGCTGAGGTTCCAGTGGAGCTAGTCGGTGAGTTGGCGGTTAAGAACGCCCTGGTGGTCACTGTTCAAGATGCGGTTAGGGTGTCTGCATTACCTCAAGATTTGCCAGAAAAATTTGAAATTGATATCTCTCAATTCACTGAGTTTGGTCAATCATTTACCTTCGCTCAGCTCTCCTTTGACAAGAGCAAAATTGAGTTAGAAATCGAAGAAGAGCAGCTTGAAACACCAATTATTCTTGTGCAAGAAATTAAAGAAGTGGTTGAAGAAGCCGTTGAAAGTGTCGTCGATGGTGCCGACCCAACTGCTTCCACTGAAAACGCTGCTTCTCATGAAGGTGCTGACGCAGATAAGAAGCCTACTGATACTGATAAAAAATCAGAGTAAATTCACTTGGGAAAGTTGTAGTTCGGATCAATTTCTTTCGCTTGATTGAGCATTTTTACAGCTTGTTCATCCCGACCATCTGCTTGATATAAAGAAAAAAGATTGAGTAAAACGTCTCGACTAGTTGGTTGCTTTCGTAGCGCCTCTTCCCAAAATAGAATTTGCTGTTGGAGTTGTGATTTTTGCCGACTTTCTCGCTGAAGTTGCTCTTCTTCTTGATCAGCGCGAAGCCTCAATTCGCTCAAGTGAGCCAAAGAGATTGATGCTAAAAGGACTCCCACCACTAAAAAAGTCCCATAGAGTGATAAAAAAAGGACTGCCATCCTGATCGCAGTTACTGTGATTTTTGTAAGAAGTTTTCCCAAGAAAAAAAATGATGTAGATGTCGGCACGTGGGCTATTATGAAACAACAGTGGTTGGCCAGCTAGCACTGATTAAGTAAGGTTCTTCCGTGTTTTTTAATTCTTGCCATATTGCTTCAGTCACAAACGGTATAAACGGATGGAAAAGCTTGAGGTATGTATGTAGTCCGACGACCAAGGCTGAGTGAGAAATTGCACCTGCTTTGGCCTTTTCAATGCATTCGTCACAAAACCAGTGCCAAAAATCGTTGTAAAGTGTTTCTGCCGCTAACCCAAGTTTAAAATCGTTTAGTTGTTGAGTAATCTCGGTAATTGTTTTATCTAGATGCATATAAAAAGAAGTGTCGTCAGCTTCACCTGGAATGGCTTCAAGTGTTGTTACAAATCGAGCCGCATTCCATATTTTATTTGTGAGATTGCGCATAGCTTTAAAATCACCATCACCGACCGATTTATCAAGGCCTGCTGTGGAGCGAATGACCAATGCCATTCTTAAGGCATCTGCTCCAAACCTATCGATAATAACCAATGGATTCACCACGTTTCCTTTGCTCTTACTCATCTTTTTGCCGTTTTGATCACGAACTAGGCCATGGAGATAGACCGTTTTAAACGGAGTTTGTTTTGTTTTGAAGAGTCCCACCATGAGCATTCTCATCACCCAAAATGGCAAAATATCGTAGCCAGTTTCCATGACTTGAGTGGGGTAGTAGCGTTGAAAGTCTTCAGGGACATTCGCCATCAAGGTGACAAATGGCCATTGAGCCGAGCTAAACCAGGTGTCGAAGGTGTCGGTTTCCTGGATAAAATGTGGTCCTGGTGAATCTGTAGAGACAACATAATCAGCAGTGATCGGTGCTCGCAACTGTTGTAAGTTTTGGGCAATAAAATCAAGTGCGTGATCTTTTAAAAGAATGCCAATTTTACCCAAGACACGTTCTTTTTTGTCATTTAAAAACGTCACCTCTATGTCTGGGTTTGTTTGAGTGTTGTACCAAATTGGCATACGAATTCCCCAAACAATTTGCCTGGAAATGTTCCAGTCTTTTAGGTTTTCTAGCCAGTGTTTTAGGATTTTGTCATGACCGGCTCCCAGTACGGCCAACTCTTTTTTTTTGAGAGCGAGTAGCGCTTGTTTCACCAAAGGTGCAACTCGAATAAAAAACTGAGGCATGGGGAGTGGTTCGATCGTCGTTCCACAGCGGTAGCACGTGGCAATTGTATGACTGTACTTGTCATCGATCTTGACTAGTAAGCCGTCTGCTTTGAGATCTTCCACCATCAGTTTTCGTGCCTCCAAGACTTTTTTACCCTGGTACTTCTCGGCCCGTAACCGGTACTTCTCTGGCAATGACTCAAAATTAGCGTTTCCTAAGAACCATTTAAAATCCATCCGGCCATTAAAGTCGATGATTGGTGTAATTGGCAAGTTGTACTGTTTGCCCAATTCAAAGTCGTGCGAGTCATGTGCCGGAGTAACTTTCATGATTCCAGTGCCAAAAGCGGGATCGACGCCATCGTCCCCAATCACGACCAGTGTAATTGGACCGAGCAGTCCTTGAATTTCTACTGACTTTCCGATCCAGTCTTTGTACCTCAAGTCAGTTGGATTGACGGCTAACGCGCTGTCTCGAAACTTCGTTTCAGGCCGAACGGTGGCGATGGTAAATGGACCGTACTGCAAGTAGTACATTGAGTCCTGTTGTTCTATATGATCTATTTCCAGCTCAGAGAAGGCGGTGCCGCATTTTGTACAGTAGTTTACCAGCCGGTAATCACGATAAACGAGCTTGTTCTCGTGCATTTCGGAGAACGTATCTAATACAATGCTTACCACTTTTGGATCGAGTGTAAAAGTGAACCGACTCCAATCGGCGCTTGCACCTATCTTTTTTAATTGATCTATCGCAGTATTTGAGTTATTTTGTACGTACTCCCAAATCATTTTATAGAGTGTTTCCCTATCAAAGTTGAACCGGCTTTGGTTGTCTTTTTTTAACTTTCGCTCAAACACAAACTGAGTCTCGATTCCCGCATGATCTGTTCCTGGAACCCAGAGCGCGCTGTCTCCCAGCATCCGATGATATCGAATGAGGATGTCCTCAACTGCGGTAAACATGGCGTGGCCGATATGCAGTGGGTCGTTTGCGTTGGGTGGGGGCATGACAATGGTAAAGGTCTTACCAGTGGGGTGTTTGTGCAGTTGAGAGTCTGGGTTGAAGGCACCAATTTTTTCCCAAGCAGCATATATGTTCGATTCATGCTCTGCTGAATTGTAAGTCTTATCCATAGGTGAATTGTACCAGACTTAGCCGCTCCCAACCAAGAAAACCGCCCGCCAGGGCTTGTAGTTTGAGTAGTACGTGTCTTCTCGTATTGTTTTGCCGTCTTTATCTTTGATCACGTTGACAAAGCTAGACTTAATGCCTCCGGCCGCAAAGTCCACTTGTTTGGTTTTTCCCTTTGGCAGACTGGGGTCGTTTTGATAGCTGGCCGGTGGAGCAGCGACTGAGCCCCAAGCTTTGTGATCGATCATTTGAGTCGTTCTGCCGTCTGAGGTGCCAAAAATTTTCACCGTTAAGTACAATGCTTTGGGGTTGTTTTCGGTATGAATTAAGATGTCGTGCCCGCTGTCATTAATAAATCGCAGATCAACCTCACCTGCGTAAACAGTAGCATCGATGCCTGGTTTGGAGTTTAGTTCGTAGTAGCTGACTCGATAGCTATGTGGGATACGTTTTGTTACCTTGAGTCCGGAGCTCAATAAAGCTCTAAAAAGAGTCGTGCTCACCTGACACACGCCACCACCATCTCCAAGCTCTGTTCGGCCATTTTTAATGACGTATGCAGGCGCAAATCCGGTCTTTGCAGACACCTCGCCCAATGATTCATTAAATGAAAATTCTGCACCAGCTTTTACGATCGTGTTGTTTATTCTGGTGGCGGTTAAGTTCACGTTATGAATTCGACCTGGAATAGAGTGAAAGTATTGACTATCTCCAAAACCGATTTGTTCATTAATGCCCAGATCGTTGGTTGAGGCAAGTGTGATCTGAGGAGGTGTCTCCTTCACTGGGATTAGAACGTTTATCTGACTTTCTGAGTTACCTTCTAGATTTACTAAGGTAGAGGTAAGGAGTTTTTTTAAGTCATCTGCTTGAACTGTCAATCCGTTTTGGGGAGGTGTAAACGCTTTTACCTCGAGTGTTTTTGCATCATATTCAAACACAGTGTTTCTTGGTGGACGGTTCAATTCTTTATTCCATGTTTCTGTTAACTGAGAAACTTCATTATCTGAGATCCCTTCTGGTAATTTGAGTAAGGAAATCAATTTTTGATCGCCGACGCTTTCAATTATTTGATCTGCTTTAAACGTAATTTTCTTGCCAACCAACTTCGTTGCTCGCTGAGCGCTTGCTGTTTCTTGCTCGGCGGTGAGCTTGGAAGGAATAGGTATTGTATTTAGTACAATAGTTGACTCTCCTTGGTTTAATGCTTTCAAAATCGATGTCTGAGCTGTGGTTTTATCTATTACCTGGCCGTTCTTTCCCGGATTAACTTTCAGACTGGATGCTTTTCCAGAAACAGCTAGTGTGGCGGACGGCTCCACAGGTAGTGCATCAACCTCCTTTTTTAAAAGTTCGATTAATATGTTGAGTTTCCCTTCATCGACTGTGATGGAGGTGGTGAACTCAGCCTTGGCGGGGCGCTTGTTTAGAAGTCGAAGAATACTTTCGCTTGCGCTTTGATTATGACCAATTGAAAAAGCTTGATCTATGGATTTTTTATACTCTTTTACCAATCCAATCTCTGCAGCAGAAGAACTGATCGAGACTTTTTCCGATTGAATTGCGACGGTTTTTTGGAGAGAGTGCTGGTTTCGTGTCAGTAGAAGCTGCTCAACTTCTGCGGGCGACTTGCCAGTTATTAGAAGTGAGTCGATGTAGACTTCGGGGTAGAATGTGTGTTGATACTGTTGACGAGCGTAAAAAACCCAACCGACTCCAGATGCAATGAGGAGTAGAGAAAGCGCAATCAAGCTCAACTCTAAAAGTGGCGGAGTGGTTTGATGGCGAACTGTAACTTTCATGTTGTTCTAATATATCCGAAAATTCCCGACTAGTCAGGAATGTCTTATTTCAATTACAATACGATTCGGTGTAAAATACCCATAAGTCTCGTATGACCGATGCCCCAAAAACTTCCCCTCCAGCTCAACCTGTTTCAGGCACTCCGCCACCGAGAGCTCCGCAATTTCCTCCGCCCAAAGCGACTGGTTCCATTCCTAGTTCTGTTTTACCCAATCCAACCCTCCCAAAACCAAGTATACCCCGGCAGGGAGCGACTCTACCAGGCTATGGTGGTGGCACTGGAAATTTAAATAAGGCTCAACTTCCACCACTCAACCCACCTCCATCTTCAGTTAAGTTGTCTTCAACCAATCAAGCGCAAACTGCTCTAGGTCGTCCTAGTTCTTTTGGAAAACCTCCTCCGCCAGTTTCTGCCGCAGCAATGCCGCCAAAAGTTGTCTCCAAGCCGGTTGCTGTCACTCCAGTCTCGACTGCTAGGCCAGCAGTCATAGGCAACTCACCTTTCAGACTTCTACCATTTATTTTGGGCGGACTAGTGGTTGTGGGTGTCATTATATTTATCTTAAGCAAGATTTTGGGTGGAGGTGCGCCAGCTACCCCATCAATTAATGGAAGTGGTGCATCTCCTAAAACCCAGGTTACCTTAACGTATTGGGGGTTGTGGGAGCCAAGCGCGGTTTTAAGCGAAATCATTAGTGACTACCAGGAGAGTCATCCCAATATCAGAATTCAATACTCTCAGCAGTCTCATCGAGACTACAGTGATCGATTGCAGGCTGCGATTGCCAAGAAGCAAGGACCTGATATTTTCCGCTACCACGCGTCCTGGGTGCCGATGTTGCGCCAGGAGCTAAGTGCTATGCCAGCCTCAGTCTACTCTGATACAGAGTATCAAAACACGTTTTATCCAGTTGCGGTGAAACAGCTCAAGTACAACAGTAGATTTGTCGGCATTCCTCTGCAGTATGAGGGGTTGGCGCTGTACTACAACCAAGACGTGCTAAGCACTGCAAATGTTCAGCCACCGACAACTTGGGCGGATATGAAGCGAGTTGCAACTCAATTGACAATTAAAGATCCAGAATCAGGTAAGATTCGTCGAAGTGGACTAGCAATTGGTAACACCTCAAACGTCGACCACTTCTCAGACGTTCTTGGTTTGTTGCTACTCCAAAACGGAGTTGATCCAACCAATGTCACCACACAACCTGCGAAAGATGCAATTTCTTTTTATACCAGCTTCATAAATCAAGATAAAGTATGGGATAGCACGCTTCCAAACTCGACAACCGCTTTTGCCAGAGGTGATGTTGCGATGATATTTGCTCCTTCTTGGAGAGCGCACGATATTCAAGCCATGAATCCAAACTTAAAGTTCGGTATTGCTCCAGTTCCACAACTCACCGCCAATAAGGTGACTTGGGCGAGCTACTGGGCAGAAGGTGTAAATGCTCAAAGTACTCACCAGGCAGAGGCGTGGGAGTTTTTAAAGTATATGAGTTCGGCAGAAACGATGCAAAAGTTCTACTCAACAGCAAAGAAAGTCCGTGCTTTTGGTGAGATTTACTCGAGAAAAGATTTGGCCGGGAGTTTGGCCAGCGACCCATTTGTATCCGCCTTTTTGAGCGATGCTCCCTTTGCTAAGAACTGGTATCTCAACTCTCTCACGCACGACAATGGCATAAATGACAACATCATTAAATACTTTGAGGATGCGGTCAATCAGTCACTTGGTTCAGGAGCTTCCAACTTGCCCACCAGCATGAGCACAGCTCAACAAGGACAAACCCAGATTCTGAATCAGTACGGAATTAACTTGGCACCAGTTGCGCCAGTGTCAACTCCATAGCAATAGAACTTCTGACGCCGAAACACCCTTTTTCAGTTACAATCGATGCATGGTTCTTTCACCTGCAACAACAGCCATTCTTTTTACCTTAGCCTACGCAGATCAGTTCGACTATCCTTTAACTGAGCTGGAGTTATGGAGTCGCCTTATTTCAGTTGATAAGAAGTCAATTAGTCAAGCAGAATTTGACCGAAGCCTCCAACAATTAATTAAAAATAACACACTCCTGCACATTCATGAGTTTTTTCTTTTTTCTGGTAGAGAGGGTATTGTCCTCAAAAGACAGCGCCGAACACTGGTGGCTCAGCAAAAATGGCAGCAGATTCAACTCCTCAAGCGAGTGACTCCGTTTTTGGCGGGGATCTCAGCTATTTTTATTACTGGATCATTGGCAATGAATAATACCAATCAAGATGACGATATAGATATTTTCATCGTCACAAAAATAGATCGGCTTTGGCTTTGCCGGTTAGAACTCCTCTTTTTTACCTGGATCATTGGACAGAAGAAAAAAAGAGTAGAGGAGGGGAAGCATGGCTGGTGTCTCAACTTGTGGCTAGATGAAGAACACTTGGCGGTGGAGGAAGGGAAAAGAGATTTGTACCGGGCTTATGAAGTGGTCCAAGCCAAACTGTTGTGGGGGACAACTCAGATTGCCGATCGCTTCTATACGGCAAACTCTTGGGTAAAAGAGTACCTGCCAAAAAATATCCAACATCATGCCACTTCACTGAGTTCGGAAAATGATTCAGTTGGCTTTACCTTTATTGATCAACTAGAACACCTTGCGTTTCGCTTCCAACTTCGATACATGAAGTCTCATCAAACGACAGAAAAAGTTGGACCAGGTTTTGCTTTTTTTCACCCCAGGCAAACGGATGCACTGATTCGTGAGGGTTGGCTAAAGTCAGTCTCTCGAATCAAAAATATGCCGGGACTTGATACAATAGCAAAACAACATGCTAAGCATTTCTTTGCTTCACCAGCTACAACACTATCACAATCTCCGTAAAAAAATTGTATTAGTGACTGGAGTTTTTGACATCTTTCATCAAGAACATCTGCATTTTTTGCAAAATGCCAAAGATCTGGGCGACGTGTTGGTGGTGGGAGTAGAATCAGATGCTCGTGTTCGGCAAATGAAGGGGAAAGGTAGACCAATTCAAGATCAGCAGTGGCGTTTGCGCACAATCCAAGAACTCGTGTTCGTTGATACGGTTTTTATTTTGCCAGAAACATTCTCTAAACCAGAAGATCATGACTTACTCATCAAAGACATCCGTCCAACTTTCTTAGCAGTTTCTTCTCACACTGCACATCAGGAAGAAAAACAGCGGATTCTCCGTAAGTATGGTGGGGAGGTAAGAGTTGTGCTGGAACAAAACCCAGTTGTCTCTACCACCTTGCTTGAGCGCGACCTTGTTCGAGATTCGTAATCCATCTATAATGATTAAAGAAATGAGGTGTTATGCGCACTATTCTGGCTGGAACTCTCGTCACCGTGATTGCATTGGGTTTTGCAGGCTGCAGTCGACAACTACCCGCTACTCAAACCAGTCAGCCAAGCACCGTTGATGCAACTCCAACCGTCAAAGTGGGTCAAACAAGTAAAACTGGCTCAGTTAGCAAGCTGAATAATAAGTTTTATTTGCAACAAACCAGTCAGCCTCTTCTAGAAATTGACAGTTATTCAGTTGACTTAAGCACATATGATGGTAAAACTGTTACAGTCACTGGCGAGTACAGTGGAAACACTTTATTTGTAGGGAAAGTGGAGTAAGTATGAAAAAAATCTTGATTATCTTGGTTCTCTTTTTAGCTCTTTTGAGTTTTGGAGCCAAGCCAACTTTTGCTGCTGAGAATTTTTTTCAAAAAACAGTCCGCTCAATTGGCAATGGTGCTCAGCGTTTTTACTTGCGCTGGATTCCCGGAGATAAGCCAGGCGAGTCTGTGCTCATACAGGCAATTTCAGCTACTGAACAACTGAAAACAGCTCAGGTTGCTTCAGAAATTACTGCCGACCTCCTGCAAGATGATCAGTCAAAAGGGAATGCCAAGATCACTATTAAAGGACCAGCTCAACTACAACCTCAAGTGAGCGGTGAAATGACTCAACAAGAAATGAATTTCTCAGGTGAGTTTACCCTGCAAGGAACGACTCTGCGGTTGGTGGCGGACGCCAAGGTTGCCGGAAATACTTTTTACTTCAAACTGAATCAAGTGCCAGCTTTGCCAAATGTTGACTTAAGTGCCATTACGGGCAAATGGTATAAAACAACGATGGAAGCTGCTGCTTCCACTGAAAACACTCAGTTGTCCACAGATCAAAAAGAACAACTTAATGCTGCTTCAATGCAGCTCTGGAAGTCTGCAAAGGCGGGTACAGCTCAAGCGGTCACAAAAAACGATCACTCGGTTTATATGGTAAATGTGACCATACCAAATAAAGCAGTTGAAGAGTACCTCAGCGCTGTGGTAGAAGTTCAAAGCCAGGCTTATTCTAGTCAGTCACCAGATATTACGAGTCGGATTCAAAGTGAGCTTCGCCAAAACCTAAATAAGATTGGAGACATAAAAGCAGTTATTTGGGTTGATAAATCAACTTTTTATGTTCGTCATATTGAAATTCCTATCTCCTATGCCATTAACCAATCTTCCAATGAAGAGGCGTCTTTTGCACCTTTGGCAGCTTTGTCGCAAATAAACAAAGCAATTATCTTGATTAAGGTAGATTTAGATAACTTTAATGAGCCAATTCAATTTGTCGAGCCAACTGATGCACTTGAGGCAAAAGACGCTTTAGCTGCTTCTTTTGGCAAGATGATGACTCCAGGTTTGCCGAGCGCTGAAGGTACATCCGAATTACCTTCTTTGACCCCTGCTCAACGTCTTCAATTACAGCAGTTGAACTCAATTAGTCCAGCTCAAAAGCAAAAGTACTTGGATCAATTAGGTCAAATGGATAAGCTGCAATAACAGACAACAATACTGTGATGCTACAATCAAGCTGTGTCAAACATTTTTTCTACAGCTGAGTTTGTATTCCCTTACTTATACAAGTTTCCGGGACAGTCTTCAGACGAGCGAATATTGTATGTTACTCGTGAAGCGAGTGCGATGCTTCATCTGAGGCAGATGTCAGCGGTGCTAGCATCCGCCCTCATCTTTGTGACTGGCTATGGAGCTGGTTGGCTGTTCGACTCTTTCTTTGGTGTTCGCTTGGGTTGGATGATTGAATTAGCTGCTGCATTTTTGGCGGTGCTGTTTTTAGCTGTGGGTTTTTGGTGGGTCACAACTTTATGGAAGCAGAGCATCGCCATTGTAACCAATAAGCGATTGTGCAAGTTTGTTTTTACCACGCCTTGGAATAAGCATGAGCTTTCTTTGCCTCTTGATATGGTTGTGGATACCGGTGCCTATAGTAAGGGATTGCTGCAGGCGCTTTTCAAGTTGGGAGTTTTTACAGCTCGATCAAGTGCGAGTAGCTCGGGAGTCGCCACCGATGACCCAAGTCGAGTGAATAAAAAATATTTCTATATCGAGAACATCAATAGTTTTGAGGATATTCATCACTATTTAAATAAAGTGTTGTTTGTTTTCCGTCAAGACTGGACGAGATTGGAGAAATTCCGACCATTTCTTCCTCATTTAAAGGGAGAGGCGAGAAAAGAGTTTATGAAGGATTACCCAGAATATTGGAGTTAGGTCCAACGAACTATTGATCCTATTGCATTTACTGGCATTACGCCTTAAAATATAAATCTCTGTTCGAGAAAACAGCTTCGTCGTGATGACGAAATCTTTACGCGACATTCTTTCCTCCCAGTTCACGCTGAAAGAAAGAATCCCTCCGCCCAATTTTAATGTGTGTTTTGAAAAGTAAATATCTGCGGTGCCTCTATGGGCCCTTAGCTCAGTTGGCTAGAGCGCGTCATTTGCAATGACGAGGCCAAGGGTTCGAGCCCCTTAGGGTCCACCGTCATGCGAAGCCTGACGGACGGCCTTGAGCCAGAAGTGATGTGTTGGTGCAGTTTGGTGACTGATATATAAAGAATTCATTCTTTATCCATTAGTTTCTAATCAGAAATGGTGAAGAACTAGCATTGCAACAGTTTAAAACCTGTTTGTACCTTAACAAGTGAAGAGAAATTTTTTTTATAGATCTAAACGTTGATTTAAATTTTTATTAATTTTTTTGTCAACGCATCAAATGACATTTCAAGCCGAAATGTAATTTCGTAAATCATGTAAACTCAAGCAGATAGTGAATGCCTAGACTTGTTTGGACGAAGAAGGACGCACAAGACCGCGAAAGTTGTCGGGGAGCTGCCAAGAAGCTACGATCCGATAGTATCCGAATGGGGTAACCCATCCCGCTTAATAGCGGGATACTCAGTCAATTTATTGACAGAGAGAAAACCAGGAGAACTGAAATATCTAAGTACCCTGAGGAAAAGAAATCGCACGAGATTCCCTTAGTAAGCGACGAGCGAAAAGGGAAGAGCCTAAACCAGAATTTATTCTGGGGTTATAGGACCTCAATATTGGATTTACCAACGATATCAGAAGCCGGTGGAATACGGCACCAAAGAACGTGAAAGTCGTGTACGTTAAATTGAAGGTAACCATAGAGGATTCCTAAGTAAGTTGGGAGACGGCAAACTCCCTTCCGAATTTGGGGTGACCACACTCCAAGGCTAAATACCAAACAAGAGCGATAGTGAACGAGTACCGTGAGGGAAAGGTGAAAAGAAGGGTTGAAGACCCCGTGAAATAGTACCTGAAACTATCTGCTAACAATCAGACAGAGCCCGCAAGGGTGATGTCGTGCCTATTGAAGAATGAGCCTGCGAGTTATTGCACAGTGCAAGCATAAGTCATTGTCATGACGCATGCGTAGTGAAAGCGAGCCTGAATAGGGCGATTAGTACTGTGTTATAGACCCGAAACCGGGTGAGCTTACCATGGCCAGGATGAATCCCATGTAACAGTGGGAGGAGGTCCGCACCGGTGACTGCTGCAAGAGTCTCGGATGAGCTGTGGTAAGGGGTAATATGCCAATCGAACCCGGAGATAGCTGGTTCTCCCTGAAATATATTTAGGTATAGGGTCACGTTAAAGATGTATGGGGGTAGAGCACTGATCTGATATCGGAGGAGCAATCTTTCGTATCTAGTCAAACTTCGAATACCGTACATTGTTCCGTGGCACTCAGTATCCGGGCGCTAAGGTCCGGAGGCAAAAGGGAAACATCCCAGACTTACGACTAAGGTCTCTAATATCTATTTAGTGGAAAAGGAAGTGTTATTCCGAAGACACCTAGGAGGTCGGCTCAGAAGCAGCCACCCTTGAAAGAAAGCGTAACAGCTCACTAGCCGAGGAATAGCGCGCCGAAAATGTAACGAGGCTCAAATAGATAACCGAAGTCTAAGATTTTATATATTTTATATAGAGTGGTAAGGGAGCGTTCTGTGTGCTGTGAAGCTAGCCCGTGAGGAGCTGGTGGAGCGATCAGAAGTGAGAATGCAGGCATGAGTAGCGAAATGAAAGTGAAAATCTTTCACCCCGTATGTCCAAGGTTTCCGCACCCACGTTCGTCGTGTGCGGGTTAGGCGACCCTAAGGTGAGGCCAATTGGCGTAGCCGATGGATTACTGGTTGATATTCCAGTCCTTGGTAGTAATCGTTATGACTTGGGGAGGGACGATGTTGGATAATTTGTGCGTCAATGTGAATTTGACGTCTAAGCAACTAAGCAGTCTTTCTAGGCAAATCCGGAAAGGCGTTTATCTGAGTTGTTACGGCGAGGTTGTTTAGCAATAAACAATCAAGACAAATGACTTCAGTATCCTGGAAAAGCTCCGCAAGCAGAGTATTATCAAATCGTACCGATAACCGACACAGGTGGACGGGTCGAGTAGACCCAGGGGAGCGAGAGAAGGTAGTTCAAGGAACTCGGCAAAATAGCTGGGCGTAATCTCGAAAGATGCCCTGCCACTCGCAAGAGTGGCTACAACAAAAGACGTAAGATTGACTGTTTACCAAAAACACAGGTCCGTGCAAACTCGTAAGAGGAAGTATACGGGCTGAAACCTGCCCAGTGCTGGAAGGTTAACTGCGAGAGTGGTTGGCGCAAGCTAACTGCTTTCAATTGAAGCCCCAGTGAACGGCAGCAGTAACTATAACTGTTCTATGGTAGCGAAATTCCTTGTCGCTTAATTGGCGACCTGCACGAATGGCTTAACAAGTCTTACACTGTCTTGAACTATTACTCGGCGAAATTGAAATGGCTGTGAAGATGCGGCCTACTGGCGGCAGGACAAAAAGACCCCATGAAGCTTTACTACAACTTGGCACTGTTGTTTTTCTTGGATTTGTCTAGGATAGGTGGGAGGACCCTTACTTGGTTTGGGTTCGTCGGTGTAATACCACTCGATTCAATTAAAACAACTCACCCGACCACGATGCAACTCGTGGGGGAACACTGTCTGGTGGGTAGTTTAACTGGGGAGGTTGCTTGCTAAAGAGTAACGCAAGCGCGCAATGGTACCCTTGGCCCGGATGGAAATCGGGCTGGACGTGCAATAGCATATGGGTGCTTAACTGTGAGACATACAAGTCGAGCAGATGCGAAAGCAGGTTATAGTGATCCTCGTGCACTTTGTGGAAGGTGCCGGGCTTAACGGATAAAAGCTACTCTGGGGATAACAGAGTCATCGCGCCTAAGCGTCCCTAGCGTCGGCGCGGTTTGCTACCTCGATGTCGGCTCATCGCATCCTGGGGCTGAAGAAGGTCCCAAGGGTTAGTCTGTTCGCCTATTAAAGCGGTACGCGAGCTGGGTTCAGACCGTCGTGAGACAGGTCGGCCTCTATCCGCCGTCAGCGTTAGATATTTGAGAAGATTTGCCCCTAGTACGAGAGGACCGGGGTGAGGTAATCCCTGGTGTTCCTGTTGTCGCTGTCAAGCGCATCGCAGGGTAGCCACATTGCTAACGGATAACCGCTGAAAGCATCTAAGCGGGAAACCAACTTCAAGATTAGATATCTCCATTAGACCCCTAGGAGACCACTAGGTTGATAGGTAGTCGGTGTATGGCTGGTAACAGCTTTAGCCTAACTATACTAAGTGTCAAATGAACATTATTTACGACATCTTAATCAAGTAAAATTGATTGAGATGCAACATTTCGGAAGAAATGACATAGATCTTCTATAATTAGAATATTCTCTTCACCTTTTAAGGTGACAAACTTGGCTACAAATGTAGTCAGACACTTTAACAAATAAAAACGTTTTTTTCTGGTCTCCAGAGCGAGGTGGAACCAACTCTTCCCTTCTCGAACAGAGTCTTGAAACGCCTCAGCGCTCACAATAATGCCAGGGTGACTTGGTGTGAAGATAGGTCGAGGCCAGAACAAAGCGTTTTTGATTGAACAAAAAACCTCCCATTAGTGGGAGGTTTTTTTATGATACTTTACGTACCAAATAATTTTTAAGAGCTCAACTACAAAAAAGAGTCCGATCGATATGATCGTTGCACCTAGCCAGTGTTGAAGAGTAATCTGCGAGAGCTTGAAAAAAGCTCTCGTGCTTTGAGTTGAGAATGGAATAAATTCAAGAACATACCCGCACATGACTGCTGCAATCAACCATTTGTTCGCAAAAATATTTGATTTCCAAAAGGGAGTAAGGAGTGATCGAACAGAGAAAACATATGTTAGCGAGTTTAAACCCAGTGTCAGAAAAGTAAGTGAGCGGGCGAGGACTAGGTCTCCAGTCATCCGATATGTGACTACAAAAACAGCGAGAGCGATACTTCCAGCACAAAGACTCACTACAAAAATAAAGAGAAACATCCAATTACTCATCAGTTTTTCATCTGGTTTTCTAGGTTTTTCCTTCATGATGCCTTCGCGAGAAGGGTCGACTGTTAGCGCCAATCCAGGCAAACCATCAGACACCAAGTTGATCCAAATAATTTGAATTGCCGTGATAGGAAGAGGTAGTTTTAAAATAATACTAGCGATTACCACAATGATTTCTGCGAAAGCGCCACTTAAGAGATACAAGAGGATTTTTCGAATATTATCAAAAATTGAGCGACCTTCCTCAACCGCAGAGACGACGGTGGAAAAATTGGAGTCAAGTAGTACTAAATCAGCTGACTCTCGTGCGACATCACTTGCGTCATTTACTACGATCCCAATATCAGCCTGATGTATCGCAGGCGCATCATTGACTCCATCACCCATCATGCCAACAACTTCTCGATTTTTTTGTAAAGCTTGGACGATCATATTTTTTTGATCTGGAGTGGTCCGAGCAAAGAGCTTGATCGTTTTTACTTTTTCAGACAACTCTTCAAGACCGATTGACTCCATTTCAGCTCCCAACATAATTTCTTGATCTGTCACTGGAATACCAACTTCAGCCAACACGAACTGAGCAGTTTTAGCATAATCGCCAGTGATTACTATGGTGCGAATACCTGCTAGTCGAGTTTGTTCTAGAGCATTTTTGACAGAAGGTCGAACGGGGTCATCGAACTCAAGAATGCCAACCCATTCCAAATTACTTTTTGCGTCGTGAATTTTAAGTCTAGAAACTTTCAATGGAACTTCTTTACGGGCAAGTCCCATCAGTCGTTTCCCACTAGAGGTCAAGGCATCAATCTTTTGAATAATTTCTTCTCTCTCTGTCGCTGAAAGAGTTGTGTTCTGTAGGAGCACATCAGGTGCACCATTTACAAAAATCATGTTTTTTTGCTCATCCCATTTATGCAGGCTCACGGAGAGTCGCTCTTTGGAAGAAAACGGAATACTATCAAGTCTTTTATAGTCCGCTTGATTGAGTTTGGTAACTTCTTCACCCCAAGCGTAGGCGGCAATTACGATTGGATCATCTAGGTCATTTGCAAGCAAAACTTGTTTGGCAAGGTTATGTTTCTGCCCTATATAGCCGACGACTTTCATTTGACCTGCAGTTAACGTGCCTGTTTTGTCTAAGCAAATTGTCGTTACGCCACCCAATGTTTCAGCAGAGGTGAGTTTTCTTACCAAACCTTTTCGTTTGAGAATTTTTTGCATGCCAATCGCCAAAACTACCGTCAGGGAAACAACCAAGCCCTCGGGGATGCTTGAGACAGCCAACGCAACAGAGGTTGTGAATAGCTCACTTGCATTATCACCTCTAAGCAAGCCAATGATAAAAACAAAAGTAATTAAAGATAAAATGAGAATTACTAGTTTATTGCTAAAATTGGCCAGCTGTTGTTTGAGTGGGGTATCTGCTTCAACCGATTGAATTTCTTGAGCAATGTGTCCTATCCTGGTGCGTGACCCTGTCTGAGTTGTTCTCATCAAAGCATTTCCAGTTTGAACCGTGGTGCCCATGAAAATTTGATCACCAATCTCTTTGGCAACAGAAACACTTTCCCCCGTGAGAATTGCTTCCTCAAAATAGACTCTATTAGCAAATAGAAGCATGCCGTCTGCTGGAACCTTTGATCCTTGAATGAGCACTACTACGTCACCAGGCACGATTTCAGAAGTATCAACTTTAACTCTTTCTCCATTGCGAATAACTTCACTTGTGTGGACAATAAATTGATTTAAAGCAGCAAATGCATTACCAGCTTTTCTTTCTTGAATGAAACCAAAGACAGTGTTGATTAAAACCGACAGAAAGATAACGGAAGAATCTGCAATATGTCTTAAGAACAGCGTGACTGTTCCTGCGATGAGCAAAACGTAAACGAGTGGGCTCTGAAGTTGGGCAAACAAAATTTGAATGGCGGCTGGACGCGGTTGTTCGGGCAGAACATTTGGTCCAAACTCTTTAATACGCTCGGACACTTCCTTACTTGTTAAGCCATGTTCATCAAGAATCATAGATTCCTTTAAGAAGTGAGCAAGTGCGCAGTGGTAATAATTGTAAAAATCCCAATAAAATTCAATACAAATGAGAGCAGTAAAAATCTCCTGTTGTTCATTTTGGAAATTCCGAGCAGACTCACACCCAACTCATCTGGCAGGGGAGAGGCAATAATAATTGCACCGAGCACAGGTAGCGTCCAACTAAAGTAGTGGCTGTGAATGAGTGCTTGAAGATGTTTGCCATTGAATCGATCAAATAATGGGCGAATTTCTTCAACCAATCCATCTTTTACTAGTCTAAAAATGAAAAAGTCTCCAGCCATTGAGCCAAAAGCTGCCAGCAAAGACAGTTCGAGAGGTGAAAGCTTTTCGGCTAGAATCAGCAAGACGACGAGTGCTATTGCAGCAGTGAATGACGAAGCAGCGAGGAATCCTGTTAGAAAAGCACCGATATAGCCAAGATTTCCAAACGATTCTAAAAAAAAATGAAACTCTTCAATTTGATATAGTACTGCGGCAAAACTGATTCCTCCCACTAATAAACATAGATTTTTATATCTTTGGTAAAAAAATTTTCTCTGCTTCGCTTTTATCGTTCTCATCGATTCAGTCTATAGGAAATTGTAGTTCAAGGAAAGGCATGCTCAAGCGTCCTTTATCTGAAATAATCGGCAAAATCTAAGTTTTACTCTTTGAGCATCATTAGTCGTTTTGCAGAGTTGCTGTAGAAATTCTTGAGATTTTCCAGCCGCTTGCAAGCAGACTGCAGAGAACTCTGAGCCAGTGAGTTGAAGTGGCCGTTTTCTGTCGATCACTGTGATGGGTAGATCAGGACTGGTGTCATCAATTACTCAATTGGACCTTGAGTTGCTTCAAAGTAAGCCAGTGTTTGAGCACAGCCTTGAGTAATATCAACTCGAGAAACGCCATCTGTGTAGAAAACTTCTTGCAACGGGGGACAGATTGTTGGTTTTTCCAAGCCTCGTAGTCATTGTGCCAGGAATTAGATGTCTGTAACTCTGTTTTAGATTGTCTCGTGTGTAGATCTTGCTCTGACGTGACTAATTCAATGTCTGAGCTCATTTGAGTTTATTTTCTCAGAACCGGCAAACCTTTGAAGGGCAGTCTTTGTTATTCTTATCTCCAAACTCCATCCTCGCCTCGCAACATCATCCTCGCCTCCAAGCAGCTCTCCTCAAGACGTGCTATAATACCTTGATTCCAATCGAAAGGGGATTTTTAAATATATGGCCAAAAAGAAAGCCACAGATCAAGAAAAATTTGAAACCACTGTCGAGGTCATACCTCCAGTTCCTCCAGAAGTACCAGCTGTAGAAGCTGCTCCACAAGAGCTAACTCCTGAGAAAGAAGTCACCGAGCTTGAAGTAAAAGAAGAAAAACCAAAAACTGAGAAAAAAGCCAAAGTCACCAAGGAAGAAAAAAAAGAAGAAAAAGGTCCAGCTCCAAAAACGATGGCTGATCTTATGGCTCAGTACGGCCAATCGATTAAAACTCCACAAAAAGGTGAGACAGTTGCCGGTAAAGTGACTGATAAAACAAGAAAATCTATTTTAGTTGATATCGGTGGTAAGACAGAGGGTATTGTTGTAGAAAAAGAGTTTGATGCCGCTCGGGACTATATCGATCAATTAACGGTGGGCGATGCAGTGGAAGCCTACGTCATTTCTTCTGAAAATGATCGAGGTCAAATTCTCTTGTCACTCAAAAAAGCTGCCGTGGATACCAAATGGGACGAATTCACCAAAGCTATGGATGAAGATCAAGTCATTAAAGTTAAGGGTCTTGAGGTGAATAAAGGAGGACTGATCGTTGTTATTGACGGAATCCGTGGATTTATTCCGTCCAGTCAATTTTCGAAAGAATACATCGGCAACATTGCTAAATTAAAGAACAAAGTCATTGACGCAAAAGTGATTGAGGTCGATAAGGAAAAAAATCGCTTAATTTTCTCTGAAAAGCACGTCTCAGAAGCTGGTGAAATTGCTCAACGAGCTCAAGCGCTTTCTTCTGTCAAAGTTGGTGAAGTCTACACGGGAGTAATCTCTGGTGTGATGCACTTTGGTTTGTTCGTGACTGTTCAAGTGCCGATGGGCAAAGAAGTTGTTGGTCATGTAGAGGGACTCGTCCACATTTCTGAAATTAGTTGGGAGAAAGTTGGCGATCCTCACGATTACCACAAAGTTGGTGACGAAGTAAAAGTCAAAGTACTTGGAATCGATGAAGATGCTGGTAAGCTAAACCTCTCACTTAAACAGCTCATGGAAGATCCTTGGACAAATATTGAAGAACGCTATCCAGTGGGTACCACCATCAGCGGAGTTGTTTCGCGAGTAGCTCCGTTTGGCGTGTTTATCAAGATCGAACCAGGTGTAGATGGTCTTATTCACACCAGCAAGCTAACCCCAGATCAAATCTATGAGTCAAATGATGAAGTGAGCGTGGTCGTGGAGAGTGTTGATCCAGCACAACGAAGAATGAGTTTAAGTATCGTTTTGACCGAAGTGCCGATGGGCTACAAATAAACAGTTAGTGACTAGTCGAGAGACTAGAGAGGACTTATATGATGGCAAAACAACGGATGATTGTGACCGATGACCAACTCTTAATTGATATGGAACTACTTTTTAATGCGATTCGTGAAGCAAAAGGTGATTGGGAAAAAGTCGAACAGGACATGAAGTCTTACCTTAGCTCCGTTCAAAGTATGGTTAGCTCTGAAACCGGCCAAGGATAATATGTCATACGTCATTACATGTGGAGATGAAGGTATTCAAATAAATGAAGGCAGACGCTTGGGTTTTGTTGGCGCTGGTTTTCACCTCGATCTTTTTCATGAGGCTATCCTAGCTTTGAAAAAAGTGTTTAAAGATGAGTTGCGAGTTGTTGCGAGTGAAGAAAATGATTGGGTCAAAAAGCAACTGAGTCTAGTCGACTGGGGTCAAATTAATGCTGCTATGCAGCAACAAGTTGAAGCGCTAGCTGATCGGGAAAAACTTCTTTACTCTGGAATACTGACATTCACCGATCCAAAAATGTTGAAACATGAAATTAAAGGACACATGGTCCGACCTCATGCAATTCACGTCGCAAATAAGATCTGTCTTACTTTGGGTGGAGGAGAGCAGAAGTACAACTTGGGTTGTTACCTGATTTCAGCTGACTGGGTGGCAGAGGCGAAACCAAAAGTTGTCGAGTACGTCATAAAAGCACAGATCGAGTTCTATCAGTCACTTGCTAAAAAACCACTCACCATCATTTTTGAAGAGGGCGGTGAACTTGGTGAAAAAGTAGTAGCGAAGAACAAAACAGCTTTGGATAAAGCTGGTATTTTCATTACCAAATAGTTTACAATAACGACATGTCTGAAAAAAAAGCTCCAGTGAGGCTTGGTGAGTTTGCGTCTACTTCTGTAGCGGGAAACGACATTCTCAGCTCCTCTTTATATGTCTCTGGTATTGCCATTCTTTTTGCGGGAGTTTACGCACCACTTATTTTTTTAGTTATCGCTCTCGTTTTATGGTTGTACAAACATGTCTACACTGAGGTAGTCGAAGCGCTCCCCTTAAATGGAGGTGCGTACAACTGCTTGCTTAATGCAACAAGCAAGACTGTTGCGTCGGTGGCGGGAGTGATGACAATTTTGTCGTATGTTGCAACTTCAGTGATTAGTGCCAAAACTGCTGCCGAGTACTTACATACGGTTGTCTTGTCTCTGCCTGTTTTAGCGGTGACTGCCGGCATCATTATTTTCTTTGCCGGTTTAGTTATTGCGGGTGTTAAAGATAGTGCAAAAGTGGCGATGGGTATATTCATCTTTCATCTACTCACTTTAACATTCTTTGTTTTGCTTGGATTGATCATGCTTTTTACACAAGGATGGGGATTTTTGGGTCAAAATTTCACAGTCACTATTGCCTCATTTCAAGCAAGTGCGAGTTTTTCCAGCCTGGCAAGTTCTGGTTTTCCGGTCGGTGCAGGAAAAATGCTATTTTTGGCATTTGCGGCATCATTGCTGGGTGTATCTGGATTTGAGTCATCAGCAAACTTTGTAGAAGAACAGGAGAAAGGAGTGTTTCGTAAGACTCTTCGTAACATGTTAATTGGAGTCATGATCTTCAATCCGTTGATTGCTTTGGTTGTATTGAGGTCAATGCCCTTGGATCAGATTGCACTCTCAAAAGACTTTATTTTGGCTGACGTCGCAAGAGGATTGGGTGGCTTGCCCTTCCAGTACATGTTGGTAGCCGATGCATTTCTTGTTTTAGCTGGAGCTGTTCTGACGAGTTTCATTGGTGCATCTGGCTTAATGTATCGTATGACCCTAGATCATTGTCTGCCATCCTCAATTTTATTGCCAAAACTGAGAAGTCGTAATGCCAATGTCTCTCGCATAGTTATCGCTTTTTCGCTCCTTTGTCTGTCCATTCTGTTGATTACTCAGGGTAACTTGTTGTCTTTGGCGGGTGTATACACAATCAGTTTCCTTGGGGTGATGACGTTATTTGCGATCGGCAACTTAGTGTTACGAATGACTCGACCAGATTTGAAAAGGACGTATCAAGGACCGGTGTTGTATGTGGTCTTGGCGATGTTAACCACCATTGCTGGCATCATTGGAAACATGTTTATAGATCCCAAAAATGTGGTCTTTTTTGCGTTTTACTTTTTCCCAGCAGTGGCAGTCGTATTGATGATGATTTATCGAGACTACATCTTTGAAGGAATTCTCTCAGCAGCGAAACCAACCCCCTTACTCTATAAAATGCTCTACCCTTTGTTTGAGCACATTATCAAACCCAAAATCATTTTATTTGCCCATAGTCCAGAAAAATTATATTCAGCGCTTGAATACATTCGAAAAAATGAAACAAGCCGAAATATTGTGATTGTCTATTGTGTGGAAAAAGGAGACCACGTCCATCGTCACGATTACGAAGAAACGTTTTCTGAGTACCTGCGCATTTTTGCAGAAGCTAAAGTCTTTCCTCATTTCAAGATGGATTACTTGGTTGAGAAAGAGTTGTCATTTGGGCCGGACGCGATTCGAAAGTATGCGAGCCGATTTAAGATTTCCTTAAATAGTGTGTTTGTCGGTTCAATCCACCAATCACACGACTTCTCCTTTGAGGAGTTGGGTGGAGTGCGAATCATCCAATGAGTCTACAATTCTCTACACTTTCTTCTTCAATTTGAATGTTATAGTAATGTGATTCTATGTCTAAATCATCTTCCGTTTTTATTTGCCAAAACTGTGGAGAGTCTTTTCCAAAATGGTCTGGGCAATGTCCAAATTGTGCAGAGTGGAATACATTGGTTGAAAGCCTAAAAGAAGTTAAATCGAGTAAAAAAAATTCACAGGGAACAGGTAAGAATTTCGATCAACATTCTGTCGTCGCCTATGGTGACGTGCAGGTTACAGATCAACCGCGTTTGAGACTTTCTACTGGAATTGGTGAGTTTGATCGAGTTCTTGGTCAAGATAAAGCCGGTTCGGGCATGGTGCCTGGAGCAGTCATGCTCATTGGAGGAGAACCTGGAATCGGTAAATCCACCTTATTGACGCAGATGGTCATTGAGATGTTGGATTCTGATCAAAAGAAAGAAGCGACACAAAATCAATCAGATAAACCAATTTTATACGTGGCTGGGGAGGAAAGTCCGCATCAAATAGCATTACGTATCCAGCGAATACTTGAGAAAGAACACATTTCTCTCAGGCTAGAAACACTGAATAAAAAACTTCATTTCTTGACGAGTACAGATGTTGACCAAATTATTTCTGCGATTGAACACGAGCAGCCTCGCCTGGTAATTGTTGATAGCATCCAAACACTGACAACAGAGGACTTGTTGGGATCATCTGGATCAGTAGGACAACTTCGAGAAACAACGGAGCGTATTACCCAGATAGCCAAGCACCAAGGGGTACCCACTTTTCTCGTCGGTCATGTGACAAAAGAAGGCGCGATTGCCGGCCCAAAAGTTCTTGAACACATTGTGGATGCGGTCTTAGAATTGAGCGGAGAAAGAAACGGAGAGCTACGATTACTTCGGGCAATAAAAAACCGTTTTGGAGCCACTGACGAGGTCGGTGTTTTTCGAGTGAATGAGTACGGTTTGGCCGAAGTAACCAATCCAAGTGAAATTTTTCTTGAGCAAAGTCAAAAAAGTATGCCTGGATCTGCGGTTACTTGTGTGATTGAGGGGACGCGGCCTTTGCTGCTAGAGGTGCAAGCCTTGGTGGTGGAGTCTCAGTTGTCCATGCCTCGCCGAGTGGGACGAGGGATTCAGTTGGCTCGGGCACAAGTGCTGGCAGCTGTCTTGCAAAAGCACTGCCGCATTCCTTTGGGTACGGCAGATATCTTTTTGAATGTGGCTGGCGGCTTTACAGTGAATGAGCCGGCAGTAGATTTAGGGTTGGCTATGGCCATGGTAAGTTCCTATAAAAATGTGGCGCTTCCTGAAAAAACATTATTTATTGGTGAGATTGGTTTGTTGGGGGAGATTAGAAACGTTAACTACTTAGATCGCAGAATTAAAGAAGCTAAACGGCTTGGTTTTACGCACATCATTTCCCGCCAAACACACAGTTCAGTTAGCGCTGTGCTTAAAGAAGTTCTACATATTTCCTAGTTCATCACTGATTCATTTCCTCGTTTTGACAGAGGTGGTTTTTTAGCCCATCTTACACACAATTTGTTGTTTGTCTTTTAAAATGTGAATAAAATTTATAAATCTAGATCAAAATGTTGATTAATATAAATATAGGATAGCTCTTTTTAAGAGCTTCAATAACTATAGGACTAAATAAAACGCTTGCATAGTTATTGACGATAGTATATTATTCAGACAGCTTATTTTGGGAAAATTACTTGAGTTAACAACAAATGGAGCAGGGGTGGGAAAAATAGGCATAAAAAAAGCAATATTACCGCTGGTCGAGCCACGAATAAGATTGCTTTTTTAAGATTTAAATACTTCTGAAAAGACAGAAGCACTTATCAATGAGTGTAATGTTAGCAGGTTGAGTCTTAATGTAAAATACATCTTAATGTATAAGAATACGTAGAAGTATTACAAAATTGCTACTGACTGGGAGTTCGGGAGTTGGGCAGGCATCCGAACTTCCAATTGGTTGCAATTTTAAAAAAATATTCTTAACATCCTTGCTTTCAAGCCTATAGTAATTTTATATTAGTTGTGATATACTCCTAGGCGTGAAGTACTTGGTAATGCCCCTCGAGCGAGCCTTTCTACGCCGTAAATTTCGGGTGATGCGAACTGTTTTGAATGGCAGACTGGTTAATCCAGTTAAAAAAGATGAAGTTGTCTCTGCTCAATCTCAACCAGTTCAGCGATCTGCTTCTCCAATTCTCCAAAAAACCAAAACAATGTCTAGGATGGTCAACAAGGTGCGGACTGTTATTTTTGGCGGTGCAGTCATCATCTCATTTATTACTTTGGTCATTTTGCTTGGACCCTCTGTCTATTACCGATTTTTTCCAAGCGACCCAATTCCAATTAAATCGAGTGAGTTGGCAAGTGTGTTGGGTGGATCATATGCAGCCGGATCGAACAGAGTTGTCGAAAGAATAGAACAACCACCATATGATGAAAATTTACCAGACGGCAATTGGCTAACCATTTCTAAAATTGGCGTTAAGACTGAGATTCTAGACAGTGCTGAATCGGAGGTATCGTTGAATAAAGGGGTTTGGCGAGTGCCAGATTTTGGTACGCCAACTGACTTAAGCAGACCAATGATCTTGGCCGCTCACCGATATGGTTGGAAAGCATGGTGGGAGAATGGAAATCAGTATTGGCGCTATCACTCTTTCTATCTATTGCCCAAATTAGAAAAAGGCGATCTAGTTGAAGTCATTTCCGACCATCGAAAGTATGTCTATGAAATTTATGGGGGAGAACAAGGTGAAGATATTACCGACTATAATGCAGATTTAATTCTCTATACCTGTAAATTTTTGGATTCTCCACTCAGATATTTCCGATATGCTCGATTGGTAGACCCAAATAATCCAAGTTCTATCTCGACTAGGTAATCCGCTCAGGTTGACTTTTGAGGTAGTCTAAGAGATAATAGAGACTGCTTTTGCAAACATGTTGTTTGCCCTCAAAGTACTTTCACTTTGTTATGCGTTATTTATTAATTCTAAGGAATATTATCGAGAATTGAGCGACTTGCTCTTTTTTTGAGATTTATTTTATGACAACTCCAGTTTCCATTGCCGACATCGTTGGTTCGAACCAAGAAGAGGCAGCCCCTTCACCTGCTTTAGAAGCAGTTACTCCAATTGAAAAAGTTTCTCCAAAAACTAAAACTCCAGCTACTCCTCCAGATAAACCATCTGAAGAAGGAGTTGAACTTGTTGTTGAAGAGAAGAAAATAACTACAGAGAGAGCTCCAGCTGGAGATATTCCAGTTGAGCCAGTACGACCTCGTCGTTCTGAGTCAACGATGACTTCTCGTTCTACAAGTCGTTCTCGAGATTCTCGAGATAGTCGAGACGGTAGAGGTCGTGATAGTCGCCGTGATTCTCGAGATAACCGTGACTCCAGAGATAACCGGGATCGAGACAACCGATTTTCAGGTATGGTTGACGAACGAATGATTCCCGACGCAGATGCTCGCACAGAAGTTTTAACAGGTATTTTGGACACCTCTCCAGACGGTCATGGTGTATTAAGAGCTGAGTTTACTCCTTCTGAGAATGATGCCTATATCTCTTCCTCTCAAATTCGCCGATTTAAGTTGCGTCCCGGTGACATTGTCACCGGTCCAGCTCGAGCACCAAAAGAGAATGAACGCTATTGGGGTTTGCTGAAAGTTGATACGATTAATGGCAAGTTGCCAGAAGAAATTGGTGAACGAGTTAAGTTTCAGAGCTTAGTTCCTGTTTATCCAGATGAGCAGATCAAGTTAGAGACCGGCGAAGAACCACTTTCTACTCGCATCATCGACATGGTTGCTCCTATTGGTAAAGGTCAAAGAAGTTTAATCGTCTCCCCACCAAAAGCGGGAAAGACAACTCTTTTGATGGATATTGGTACTGGAATTGCTGCGAACTATCCTGACATCCATTTGATGGCTGTTTTAGTTGGTGAGCGACCAGAGGAGGTGACTGACTTTAAACGTCACATTGCACGAATCACCAACGGTAAAGGTCAAGTTGCGGCGAGTAACTTTGACGAAAGTGCTGAAGATCAATGTCGTGTGGCTGAGTTAGCTTTGGAACGTGCCAAGAGAATGGTCGAAGAGGGTAGAGACGTCGTCATCCTACTCGACTCGATTACTCGTTTAGCTCGTGCATACAACTTATCGATCCCAACATCCGGCAGAACTCTGTCTGGTGGTTTTGACCCGGCTGCTTTATTTCCACCAAAAAAATTCTTTGGTGCAGCACGCAACTTTGAAGGGCACGGTTCATTAACCATCATCGGAACATCTCTCGTTGATACTGGTTCACGCATGGACGACCTCGTCTATGAAGAGTTCAAGGGAACTGGCAATCAAGAGGTTCACTTGGATCGTCGATCAGCAGAACGCAGAATCTATCCAGCCATTGATGTTCAGAAATCCGGCACTCGAAAGGATAATCTGCTAATTGATCAAATTACCTATCAATCAATCTTAACTTTACAACGCATGTTGGATATGGTCGATAAAGATGATCGAACTCAGACCTTAATTGATCAGATGAAGAGACACTCAACCAACAGTAAGTTTTTGGCCTCATTAAAAGCGGGGTAAGCTCAATTTTTAGGGTATAATTAAGAGAGAATTATGGTCCAATTTTCTTTTCATCCTCAGCGTTTTTTTGGTAACTTTTTTCATGAAGGAGTCGTCTACTTTCAATTTCTTTACAACTATGTCCGTATCCGCGGCTATGTGTGGTTCTCCAAATTTGAGCTGGGCAAAGATGTGGTTGTGGATCTTTTGTATAAGCGTCGAGGTAAATATACTCGACCTTTTTTACATTTCGGAACGATTGCCCTAGTCTTTTTAGTCATTACTTTTGGACCGTTTGTTTTAGAGCAGCGTCAAAAAGAAAACGGCGAAGAAACTGCCACAGTGGTTATCAATTCCGCATACGCCTATTCAAATGATTTATCAACGAATGAGTCAGATCTAGTGAAGAGTTTCCGGGGTGGAGAAGTCCAGGTCTACACAGTTAAGGAAGGTGACACGCTATCATCTATTGGTCAAACTTACGGCTTGAGTACAGACACCATTGTTTGGGAAAACTCGTTGGTCGCCAAGAGCACGCTAAAGCCTGGGCTCCAGATCAGGATTTTACCCGTTGATGGGGTGCGGCACAAAGTCCAGCGAGGGGAGACCATTTATACGATTGCCAAAAAATACGGTTTGGATGATTCTGAGGCGCAGAGAATTGTTGACTATCCATTTAATGAGTTTAAGAATTACGAAACATTTGAGCTCACGATTGGGGTGACAATCATGGTGCCTGGCGGAGTGAAGCCAAATGAAGCTATCGCTCCAAGAGCGGCAATTGCTGCCAGATTTACCCCAGATGCTGGAGCAGTGACCGCCACTGGTCAGTTTGTTTGGCCAGCCGCGGGTCGCATCACCCAGGGCTACAGTTTTTATCACAAGGCATTTGATATCGCTAAACAGGACGGTGGTCCGATTCTGGCTGCAGATAGTGGAGTGGTGGTGGCAGCGGGCTGGGACCCAAGTGGTTATGGAAACAAGGTCGTTATTAATCATGGAAATGGATATGAAACATTGTACGGTCACATGAGTTTGATTCAGGTTCAGGTTGGACAGCGCGTTTCTAGAGGAAGTGTGATTGGTCAAATGGGCAGTACTGGCCACTCAACAGGTGTTCACTGTCATTTTGAAATCAGACGTGGAGGTGTCTTGGAAAATCCTGGAAACTACCTCAAGTAATTTCTCTTGGAGGTCTTTCTAAATAAATGCCGACTTTAGCATCTTGGACGTAAATGATTCCTTCATCGATATCAAATTTTTTTGTCCGTCCTTCTGTTTCATGAATTTCGATAAAGCGCTGAATGAGAGAAATAAAGAAAGCATGACCTGGAAGGACATCAAAGTTGCCGGCGTTGTTGGTTGAGGTTACGGCTTCTACTTCTGAGTCATACACCACATTTTGCCGAGTCCGAATAATCAATTTGAAGACTGGATTAGCCATGTAAGTCTTTCATGTCTGCGATATAGAGAAACTTTTCTTCTGGCATAGAGTCGTATTTGCCATCCAAAAGCGATCTGACGTCGGTGATGGTCGTTTTGAGAGGGATGAAGTCACCACTTTGGCCAATTTGTTCGGCTGCAGAAAAAAACTTTTGAGTCATGTAATTGCGAATTTTTCGAGCTCGATGGAAAATAGTCTGATCTTGTTTTGACAGCTCTGATTCTCCCACTAGCGACACAATTCTTTCAAGAGAGGTCGCTTGCTTCAATAGCTGACGGGTTTCAATGACCACTTGATAGTGTTCTCCTCCAACGATATCTGGAGAGAGTGCGTTTGAGGTCGAGGCAAGAATATCAACTGCGGGCAGAAGTCCTTCCTGGTAAATACTTCGAGACATGACGGTGAGTGAATCAAAGTAAGGAAAGATTGCTTGAACGCCGTAGTCTACTAAGTCATCTGCCGGGACGTAAATGGCTTCAATACTGGTAATAGATGCTTCTTTTGTAGAGATGAGGCGCTCATGGAAGTGAGCGAGCTCAGAATCCAAGGTGGATTGATAGCCGTCCTCAGATGGAATAGTATTCATCATGACTGATAGTTCGTTGCCTGCTTGAGCGAAACGGAAGATGTTATCAATAAAAAACAACGAATCCCGCTTGAGTTCGTCTCGATAGTACTCTACTAATGTTGCAGCAGAAAAGGCGGTCAAAAATCGAATGGCCGGGTTTTCTCCCATCGAACCAAAAATAAGAGAAGACGTGTCGAGCACGCCACTCTTTTTCAATGTTTCAAAAAGCTCCACACCCTCCCTAGTACGCTCGCCAATTCCGGCAAAGACAGACAGATCTCTTTTACTGTCTTTGGTGTTCCCACCCACGTTGTGCATAATCTCAGTGAGTAATAGTGTTTTCCCTACGCCAGCTCCACCAAACAATCCCATCTTACCGCCTCGGAGGAGAGGACAAAATAAATCCACAACTTTGATTCCAGTTTCTTGAATTTTTTGTTCTGTTAAGACTTCTTGGGTCACCGACTTTATTCGATGAATCGGCCAGTAGATCTGTTCAGATTTTTTTGGATTTTTTGCACTTTTTTCTTGTGGCAGGTCAGTGGAAAGTATTTTTTCCCCAAAAATGTTAATCACTTGACCCAACATCTCTTCACCGACGGGGAGGAGAATCGACTTCTCTGTATTAATGACCGTGGCTCCGCGATATAAATGATGACTTGATGACAAGATCGTACAGTAAAAGCTGTCAGAGGTGGCGGAAGAGTAGACTTCCATCTTGACCGAAGCGTCTTCCTCTAAAATCAATAAATCATGAATTGCTGGTTTGGAATCTAGAAATGCTACCTGAGCTACCTGACCTCTGATTCCGATAATGGTGCCTGTTTTTTGTTGTGTCATACGTTAGTTACTCCACAGAGAAATACTGGAATAGCGAGCAAGCTGCTTTTTATTTGCCTCTTGATGCACAAAACGTAGCTGTTTCTCTCTCAATCGTTGTATTCCATTTTTAATATTCTCTCCTGAACGGTCCATGACTTGCAAGCGAGATCCAAACTTGGCGAGCTGAGATTCACGAATCGTTTGCTCAAAAATAGAAGTAAAAATCTGTTTTTCAAAGAAAATCAAGATTGATTCAATAGTTGGTTCAAACAGAAAGTGTCTCTTCTTATCCCCATCTTTAAGGTTGGGGTATGGGTCAGACGGAATTAAAAAAACGACAGGTTCTTGCGTCAAAAAGTTAATAAATTTACCGTGATAGATTCGAATTTCATCATACTGAACCAGATGGTGAACGAGATCTACCAACTGGTTTTGGTCAATACGCTCATCGGAAAGTTCAAAGAATGTGTATGGGCGAGTTGGTTCTTCACTCAGAAAGAGAGAGACGCCTTGTCTACCCACGATCGTTACTTCGTAGTTGTTTATGCGCACTTCATTTAAAAAGAGGTCAAAGGTTTTTTTCAAGATATCTCCATAAAACCCTGAGTTTGCTGCCATAAATACCGCCACTTTTTTCCCATTATGAGCTAAAAAAGTAATTTTTCCTTTGGAGAAAAGACTTTTCCTTCGTGCAATCCGATGAAGTTGTTCTGTGTAAGAAGAAAAGACAGTAATAAAAACTTGATTCATTTCAGCTAAGTAGTCGCGACTTTTGATGACAGAGTCTGCAGTTCGTTTCATCCAAAAAGAGGCAACTTGACTGTAGACTTGAGTAATTGTTCTCAAGACAGTTAGCTCATTTAGCTCATTTTTGTAGTCTTGTTTGTTCATATGTTTCCAGCCTCATCTGCAACGGGCGGGGTCTGTAGAGCGATTTCTGTCTGAATGGGGGTGGGAGTTACAGCTACTGCGGTGCTTACTCGTGTCCGTTCCATAATTGCCATCTGGTTGATTTTGAGTTGCTGTAAAAATTCTGTCAAGTTTGGAGATGATGTAAGAATGAGATCGACTAGTTTTTTGAATTCAGGTTCTTCCTGGTAAGCCGTGCGGATACTTGCAAAGTCTTGTTTCATCTTCACAATCGGAATGTTTTTCCAAAAGTTTATCCAAACCGCACCAAAAATAATTATATTGATAGAGCTAGGGACAAGCACGTCTAATGATTGATCTAAAAAGATTTGTAATCGTTCTCCCAAATCAAAGTTAGATTGAATGCTTTCACTTAACTCGGATTGAAAGTGTTTAAACTGTTTAATTTTTTCAAAATGACTGAGAAAGCCACGCAGTTGACGACCGATCTCACGCTGTAGGTCGGTTTGAGTTTGAGCACCCACACGAGTTACTGATAGAAATGGATTGATGGCTGGCCTGCGTCCTTGATCGAAGTACTCATTATCAAAATAAATATGTCCATCTGTGATAGACATTAAATTCGTTTGAATATACCCAGACAAATCTCCCTGGACTGACTGAGCAACAGGCAGACAAGTAATTGTGCCTTTTGTGAAGCTACCTGCGCGTTCGAGTAAACGAGAGTGGATGTAAAAAATGTCTCCAGGGTAAGAGCCGCGACCGGGGAAGCGCTTGGCCAAGAGCATGAGTTCTCGATAGTAACGTGCGTGGGTGGTTAAGTCATCGAGGACGAGTAAGACATCTTTCCCTTGGTCTCGAAAGTGTTCTGCAATCGTCATCGCAATGTATGGAGTTAAAAATGTGACCGCTGGTCGATGGGCTGAGTTTGCAGCTATTAGGATCACATGTTTGCTGACCTCATGACTTTTAAAAAAAGTGGCAACACGCTGAATCTCTTGTTCTGTTTTGCCAATCGTGGCATAGATGCAGGTTATTCCTTGTTCTGCAGCGGCCAAAACGACTTGGTGTAAGAAAGCACTTTTGCCAGTTTTTCTGTCACCAACAATGATTTCTCGCTGACCTTTTGCGAGCGGAATCAGCATGTCGACCATTGTCACTTTTACCTCGAGAGGATGGGTAAGTTTGGTTCGCTCGGAAAAAGATGTTTTTGTATTATCAATATCGTAAGCGTCGGATGTGTCATCATCTAAATTAAAAATACTTTTTTCTATGTCGGAAGATGTGATAATACGACCCAACATACTGTCATCCACTTTGATTTTGAGGCCACCATCTGTCCGCGCAATCCTGGTTCCTACAGCTACGTCCGTGGGAGAAAGGAGAGCAATTTCTACTTGATTTTCGTTAAATGACATCACATAGCCCATCTCGCCAGTTTCAAATAACACCATTTCTTTGGGATGAACGTGTGGAAGACCGTGTGCATAGATAATCGGTCCTAAAACCGTATCTACAAAGCCTACTTCGCCAGTTTTATTGAGATAATCGTTAAATGTTTTCATACGTGCAATTGAGTATAAATGCGCTGAGTTGCTTGCTGTACAGCGACCGCCATCTTTTCTTTTAAGGAAAAATCTCGATATAGGCCGTTTACTTCTAGAATAGTTCCACCACCTACCTCTGGATCAACCACCAACTCCATCACCCAATGCTGGGTCGTATTTTGAGCGAGCCATTCAGAAAAGTGCTCGATCGTAGACCGGGTGGGCTCAAACGCAATCCTCATTCTTAAAATAGGAAGTTGCTTCAACCGAGTCAGTATCTCATCGATTGCTTTATCCGGTTTTGTGCTAAGTGCAGGAGTCAGGAGCTCAGCCACCTTCATCCGAACTTTTTCTTTTAAAACGGTGCTCAAGTCATTTTGACCGGTGCTATAAATACTGCTCTTCACTTGCTCGATCTCTCGCTCCAGCACCCGTAAGTCGTCTGTCGTTTGAACCATTGTAGTCAAAGAAGTGAATAAATCAGATGACATGGTGTTTCTTGGCTTCCTCTAGAGCTTCAATGACGAGAGCTTCATGTTCATTTTTGGTAAGTGATTTATGGAGTACTTCTTGGACTACTTGCTGCACGACTGTAAACATCTGCCGGTCTGCTTTCTCTAGTAGGGTCTTTTTATACGCGGTCACACTTGTTCCTGCTTCAGTTAGCTCCACCTGCATCTGCTTCATAAAAAGTGACTGTGTTTCTTGCGTGGACTGAACGAGTTGTTGTCTAAACTTGGTTAACTCGCTTTCAGAAGAACGTTGCAGCTCATCGGTTACCTGCCCCAAGGCAGTCAAAACTTGCTCTTGTGCTTTTTTGATAGAATTAACGTAGATATCCAACTCATCTTCGCCGGTTTCTTTCATTTGTTGGTCAATCTCGTTTTTTTGTGCTTCGGCGAATCTACTACTTTGACTAATTAAGTGAGATGATTTTTGGGTAGCCTGCTGAATAATTTCTACAGCCTCCTTATGAGCTTTGTCGAGTACTTCTTCAGCTTGTTTGTAGGACTTCTGTTGAGGATGTTGAGGGACTCGATATTCCATTTTAAATTGTGCCACAACTCGATGATAGGCCAGCGCTAGAGCGATAATAATCCCGATGAGTCCACAGAGGATTAATAAAAAACTAAAAGCGATCGTGTTTAATTCCATAAAAACCTCATTTTGTACAAAATCTATTCTAGTAGATTTTTGCCCGTCATAACATCGGGAATTGGAAGTTTCATGTATTTTAAAATGGTGACGACAATATCTGACAGAGAGCCTTTTGGCATCTTGATCTGAGAACTGCGAAGCGCATTGCTGATGACAATGAGCGGTACTGGATTATTTGAATGATCCGTACTCATACTTCCTTCCGAAGTCGTGAAAAAGTAAGAAGAGGAGGGATAAGCTAGGAGTTTTTCTGCATGGCCATGATCAGCGGTAATAAAGGCAGTACCATCAACTTGCAAAATGAGCTTTATGATCTCTCCCACGGCCTTATCAGTTACCTCACATGCTTTAATCGTGGCGGGGATGTTGCCAGTGTGAGCTACCATGTCTGGCGCTGCAATGTTCATCACCATAAAATCATACTGGTCTTCCTCTAAAGCTTTAAAGAATTCCGAAAGAATTTTAAACGTAGACATTGCGGGTTTTTTGTCATATGTGGGAACACGAGGGGAAGGGACAATAAGCACCTTTTCTCCTGGACATAGCTCCTCTCTATACCCATCAAAGTAGTAGGAAACAAACCGCTCTTTTTCACTTTCAGCTAGGTGGAACTGTTTTAAATGATTGTCAGAAAGAACTTTTGAAAATGGTTCTGGAACTTGATCGATGTCAAAGGCAACCGCGTTGACTGGAATGTTCTCATGATAGTTCATCATGCTCACAAAAAATAAATTCTTCGGAATTTTATTGCGAGTAAACGTTGTCTCTGTTTGTGATTTGGTTTGAGCATGCGCCTCATCAGTGTAGCCAAATTGACTAGTATCAACCCGCTCGAAGTCGGGGAGAGTTAAGGCCATAGTTAACTCTTTGGGGCGGTCGACCCTGTAGTTGAAAAAGATGGCGGCATCATTGTCATCAATGGTTGCAATCGGCTGGCCATGTTCTGTTAAGACGGTCGGCTCGATCAACTCGTCGGTATTACCCTTTTTATAGGCAGCATCGATGGCAGTGTTGTAGTCTTCTACCTGGTTTCCTTTACCCTCAACCAAGGCTTCATAAGCGGTTTGAATTCGTTCCCAGCGACGGTCTCTGTCCATAGCATAGTAACGACCACAAATGGTAGCAATCTTACCAATTTTCATCAATGCAAGTCGCTCGGAAACAGCATCAAGAATCTCTTTTGCCTCATGCGGAGGCGAATCTCTGCCATCTGTAAAAATGTGCAAATAAACGTTTTCCAGACCTAAATGGCTGCATAACTCTAATAAGGCATAAAAGTGTTCAATTGAACCATGCACTTTTCCGCTTGAAACAATACCAATGATGTGAAGTTTTGATTTATTCTTTCGAACGTGATCTATAGCAGCTAAAAAAGCAGGATTATTAAAAAAACTGCCGTCTTCAATGGCAGCGTTAATGCGTTTCAGCCCCTGTAAAATAACTCGACCAGCGCCAATCGTTAAGTGGCCAACTTCTGTACTTCCTACTTCGTTTGCCGGCAAGCCAACAGACTCACCAGCTGCAATTAACTCAGTATGAGGATAGAGCTGAAAGAAGTTATTGAAGTTTGGAATTTTTGCCTGAGCAATCACATTTCCCTGAGATGGGGGAGCCACACCCCAGCCATCTAGAATAATTAAAACAACTGGTTTAATAGATCTTTTTTTCGAGCTGAGATGGTAGCCAAAAAAACGTTCAAACATATCTTTTTACACAGACCTATAACTATAAATTAAAAAGCCTATAATTTTTACAACACTAAGATTAAGTACGCAATTCCCAGACCTGATAAGACAATAACGATGGTCAGTAGAATGTGGAATACAACAGTCACTTCGATCATTCTACCAGCAAGAGGATTGCGGCCAATTGCCTCAACCCCAGCTTTGGTAACTCTACCGAAGTAAATAAAGCCGAGAACAAATGCAACTAGGGCAATTGAAAATGCCAAGACGTAGCGTAATGAGGCAAGTGGTGTCAGAGTTGGAGAGGCAAGCGCTTGCTTGATCACGTACAGCAAGTTGCTTCTGACGTCCGTAAAGCTTGTTGTTTGGGCAACATTGATGATTGCTACAATCGTGCCAACGGATTTTGGATCCTCGGCATCATAAGGCTCCAATGCGATTCCTAGGATAAATCCATTCTGGTTTGCTCGTTGCCCGACTCCAGATGTAGGTGAGCTAGTGATTAGGTCTCCGGCTTGAATTTTACCATTTTGTGTAGAGACACGAACCATTGTCTTGCCTCGGTCAACCACGAGTTGGGTATTTGCTTCCAACACCTCGGTACTTAGAGCGGCGGCTGGACTACTCGTCACTACGCCAAACATACCTGAATCGAAACCAATATCGCAAGCCTTGTATGTATTCTTGCTTAAACAGATAATTGAACCCTCCAATAGGGTCTTCTCCACAGGAATCATGACTGCAATATCTGCAGCATCAACCTGTGCTTCTGCTTTTTTTGCCGCAAATACACCAAGACTGAAAATAGTTATGGGTAGAATCAGGAGTAGAAGTTGTTTTTTTTTGAATGACATTTTTTTTATAAAATACTAGGCTAATCGTAGTCATAAATGGACATAAAAAGCAATCTCAGTCTTCATTTTTAATCACCAAGATTTTTACAAAAAGCCAACAAAATGTTTCTCGAGTATGCAAGTAAAAAAGTAAGAATGAGTATTATTTGTGAACGATAATAGACAAAGTTGTACATTTTCCCTCTCTTTACTCTTGACAAAACCAGCCCATCTATGTCTTACTTAACTTGGACAAAAGCATATAACATTCATGAAAATAAACAAAAACAAAATGACTGCAATTTGTCCAACTTTAAACCAATAACTATTCATGAAACAGCGTGTAACTCAACTAGAAACTCATTTTCTGACCATTCATGAAGCAGCGGAGTTGCTGCACGTAGCCTCAAAAACACTTCGCAGGTGGGAGGAAAAAGGTGTACTCATCCCTCAAAGAAGTGAAGGTGGGCATCGTCGTTACACGCGTCCACAGATCGCTGATTTTAAAAAACAACTCAAACATGGCAAGCATTTACAAAAAATAAGTACTCATCACGCGACACCTGTTGCTACGAGCCCAGCGATGGAGTCAACTCTTACTCACCCATCCGGGGAAGCAGTATTGGCTCACTTTACTCCCCTAGAGTTACCACAAGTAGCTGAGCTCACGGTCAAAAAACTACCGGATTTTGAGCCACCATCACCAGCTCAAACACTTGTTCAATCTTACCCAAAACCAGATCTAGTTTCTCAAACAAGTTCTCATGTAAGCTCGTTTCGTTCCGTGACGGTACCACAGCTCTATCAAGGTCTTCATCAGGAGCAGAAAAAATTCTTAAAGCGAGGAGCTAGTTTCTTGGGTTTGGTTATTGCGGTGTCTATGTTGATGAAATTGTCTCCAAATGCTGATTTAACGATTGCCTATGCGTCGGAAAAAATGCCTGGACTTTATTCTTTGACTCAATTGATAAAGCCATTGAGTCAGAAGGCAGTTTCACTCTGGCCATTTAAATCGAACAAAACAGAATCCCTTACGCAGGGAACGAGCTTGAGAAAAACAGTTTTGGGCGACACTCGAGTGAATGATAACTTAGTCTTCAAGATTAATATTCCCGCACGTTTTTCGGAAATAGCTACTTTTAATCAAGATATAACTGTAGCGGGAGCGATTGCGGCAGATGGTGGCTCAATAACTACAACGGCCAGTACATTCAACCTTGTGAATACTTCTGCCAATTTGGTGAATATTGCTGGAGCTGCATCTAGAATCACGATCGGTTCAGCTGCGGGAATTACAGAAATTAGAAACGCATTAAATGTGCCGGATATTACCAGAATCAAAAATATTCCGTATTCGTTTCCAGTCAAACAAGGTGCTTCTGCGACATTTTTGAAGAATGACGGAGCAGGGAAGTTGAGTTGGGATTTTGTGACCGTTCCGACCCAGCTAAGTGATTTAAGTGGCACACTCGGAGTACCAAATGGCGGCACGGGATCAACATCTTTCTCAGCAGGCTCAGTTATTTTTTCAAATGGCTCAAAGTTAACAGAAAGTAACGCCAATTTTTACTGGGATGAAGGAAACAAACGATTGGGCATTGGTACGACCTCACCGACTGCCGCACTCTCCGTGGGGAGTGGCTCGCCATTCCAAGTGGACAGCGGAGGTGCGATTGCTGCAATAACTGGATACAAACAATCCTCTGGGAATTTTTTGGTTTCCGGGGCATCAAGTAAAATTACGGTTACTTCCTTGGCCTCGAATGGTGGAGTTGTCTATACAAACACCAGCGGCGACTTTTTTACCTCAGCTGTAGGTGCAGCAAATGAGTGTTTAGCGGCAGATGGTGTAGGGGGATTGGTTTGGCAAGGTTGCGCAGCTCCGGTATCAAGTACACTCTGGCAATTTATTAATGGTGTGTTGAGTCCCAATGCTTCCGACGCAGACCTCACAATAGGTGGGAATTCAACTGCATCTGCCAAGTTTGCTTTCCTCAACGTCAGCTCTGGCACCCCAACACTCAGCATTTCTGGCACTGGAAATTCTTTAGTGCTAACTGCAGATGGCACCATTCAATCCACGGCTAATGGCAATTTGAGTTTGGGTGGTAACACGACTGGGAACATTGCATTCAATCCGCAAAATGGCAGCGGAACTACCACCAATAATGGTACTTTTGTGAACAATGGCTCACTAGTGAATAATGGAGGAGCGCAAGTAAACGGCCCGATTGGCGCTACTGGAGCTGTTACTTTTTCCAACTACAACACGCAAAGCGGTATCCTTTACACCAATGCGAGTGGCGTCATCGCTCAAACAGGCCAGGGATCAGTGGGCACGTTGTTACACGGAAACGGGGCGGGCGCACCTACTTGGTCCGCGGTTAATTTGGCATCCGACGTGAGTGGGTTATTGCCAATTACGAGTGGTGGAACGAATAGTAACGCAACCCCAACAGCTGGCGCCTTGACCTATGGAACGGGCACAGCATACGGGTTCAGCTCAACTGGTAATTTAGGAGATTGTTTATTGAGTGGGGGATCTGGCTCACCAACTTGGTCAAACTGTACATTACTTTCTGGAACGTATTGGACAGAGCTCAATGGAGCATTGTATGCAAAAAACTCTACAGTTGACTTCTTCATCGGCGGTCAATCTACCACATCCGCCAAGTTTTCAGTACTCAACGTCAACTCTGGCACCCCAACAGCGAGTATTTCTGGTTCCACGGGATCTACATACCTCACTGCTGATGGCAGATTGCAAACTACTCGCAACCAGACACTGGCTCTAGGAGGTAACACAACCGGCAACATTACTCTCAATCCGCTGAATGGAACAGGGAGAGTTGGTATTAACACAAATAATCCTGGAAGCACTTTGGATGTGGCGGGAACGGCCACTATTTCTGGTAATACTGGCGTAGGAAACAATCTGACTGTCGTTGGCTCGGGCAGCTTTGGTAATGGCTTAGTTGTGAACAGTGGAACCACGATTACTGGCGGGTTAACTGCCTCAGGAGGACAGGTTCTTTCAGGAGGAATAAATAATTCTAATTCTAGTATCACCAACGCAGGTACAATTACTGGAGCGACTGGAATCACCTCAAGCGGTACAGTTACCTTTTCAAATCTAGGCCTAGGAATTGTCCACTCTAGCTCCGGAGGTGTATTGAGTTCTTCCGCTCTTAATCTAGCAGGCGGGTCAAACGAGATCAGTGGAACCCTGCCAACGGGGAATGGTGGGACTGGTCTGAATTCCTACAATACTGGCGACATGATCTTCGCCTCTGCTCCAAATGTACTATCAAAACTGGGCATTGGTGCATCAGATCAAATTTTGACTATATCTGGTGGTGTACCAACTTGGGGCACGGTGGCTGGTATTGGCGGCATCTGTCCAAATTGTCTAGTGAATAATCCTGGTAGCACTCAAATTGTTCAAGCAACATCATCTGCCGCTACTGCGCTCTCAATTCGACAAACACTTGGTCAAAGCGTGGATATTTTCAATGTTATGAACACTGCGGGCAGTCAAAGTTACTTCAGAGTTGATCAAAACGGTAATGTTCAACTAGGGAGTGGGACTGTCTCCACCACTTCACTCTTTACAGTGGCTCCAGCAAATACTGATCCAATCTCTATTGCTCCAACGCCACAAGGTGCAAACCAGTTCACTGGTACAATTACAAGTAATGATCTAACTGCCAACAGGACTTGGACATTTCCAGATTTGAGCGGTAGTGTTTGCTTGTCTAGCGGCAATTGTACTGGCACGAGTGCCGGGTTTGCTGGTTCTGGTACAACCAATTACGTGACTCGTTTTGCGAGTCAATATGTAGTCACAGATTCGCAGCTCTATGATGATGGCACTTACGTGGGAATAGGCACCAACACCCCATCTTATAAAATTGATGTGAATGGAACTCTGAGAGCTGTTGGTGCTGCTCAATTTGATAATAATCTTGCTGTATCTGGGGCTGCAACCGTCAGTGGCACGCTGATTGCAAATGGCGCTACCAACCTATACTCAACTCTGGGAGTGACAGGAAATACAACGGTGGGTGGCACGTTTGGCGTCACCGGCGCAGGTACTTTTAATTCAACTGTAGGCGTCACTGGAAATGCCACTTTTGACACCAATACCTTATTTGTCGACGCTGCTACAGACCGAGTGGGGATCGGCAATGTCTCACCAAACTACAAACTAGACGTGACTGGAGACATACATATTGGTAGTGGAGTTCTTAATATTGGAAACGATTTTGCTAGTTCTGGTGCGATCAATCTTGCAAATGCTGCTGTGATAGCATTTAGAAATGTGGCGAATAGCGGCAATATTTCTGCGCTGACGGTGAATGGTTCAAATGACACAGTGTTGGGCGGTGGATTGAGTGTGAACTCTGGCGGCAATGTCAGCATTGCTACATTAGGCGTAACCGGGGCAATTCCCTACATGACTAATGTCTCTGGGACAATCGGTGTGTCTGTTGCTGGAGCGAGTGGTCAGTGTTTGATTAGCGGGGGATCTGGTGCTCCAACCTGGGCTACTTGTGCCGCCGGTGCCAGCACCAGTAATGTCTGGACCAGTGCAAACGGCGCCATTATTCCAAACAACTCCACCATGGATCTCCTTGTTGGTGGTCAATCTACTGCTTCCGCCAAGTTCGCTTTCCTCAATGTCAACTC